>Ga0316206_1001355_pt1 | contig 22328 bp, 20 predicted proteins | sample 6monthpyrite_MG_FD_204942 | JGI IMG/M metagenome (GOLD analysis project Ga0316206, IMG submission 204942) | Microbial mat bacterial communities from mineral coupon in-situ incubated in ocean water Damariscotta River, Maine, United States -... | ecosystem: Environmental > Aquatic > Marine >... | reverse complement strand
ATTTTGTATGATAGTTGTGCGTAATACCCTTCTCTTTCATATTTAACAACATCTTCAATATTGGCAAAAGCGTATTGTGCTTTTAATTCAAAATTATTCCATTTTTGTTCTAAGCCAACCGCAAAAGATGTTTTGTCATAATTTGAGTTAATTGCAGTATCTGATGTATATCCATCAGCTACTGAAAGAGATAACCTAGTGTAAGATAAAAATGGCAGTGTGAATCTAACTCTAAGACCATATAAATCTTCATTATTTACATCAGCATGACTGTAGTAGGTATTTCCATTACCAACATATGCTACATAATCTATACCTACATTATTAAAGTTTGTATCTCCTAAAACTTCTAAACCATCTGTAACATGAGGAAAAATATTTCTCTCAAGCAGTGGTCTGCTTTCGTTTAGTACAAATGTTGGATAATGATTATCTGACCAAATAGTAGAGTGAACAAAGTCTCGACCTAATCTAAATTTTATATACTGGTTATAATCATATTGCAAATAGACTCTTTCTAAGAATATGCTACCTGCTGAATCATTTGAAACTGTTCCACTATTATAGTCTGGTTCAACTCTTGGAGTATCTTCAAATTCAATTTCAGACAACCATCTAAATTTATCATTTACCTGTTGATTTGGGATAAGAGAAAAACGATAACTTCTAAATCCATCATTTTTATTGCTATTTTTAGAACCAGCATAAGCAACATAATAAGCATCAGCATAACCATTTATTTTTATACCAGATGCTACTAAATTAACCTCTTCATCTATTGATTCTTCAATAGATTCATCATTTTCCTTTAACTCTTCAACATCACTTTTAAGTAATGTTATAGTCTTACTTTTATCTTTTAGCTTTAGAACTTCTCCCTGTAAGCTATTAATAACACTTTGCATCTTATTTATTTTTTCTAACAAATCACCTATATCATCTGCAAAAGCAGATGTGCTAGAAAGCAAAGTAGTACTAACTAACACTATAGACATTATCCCTTTTCTCATGTGTAATCCTTAAATTTTGTTTTCGAATTTTAAAGGAGATTAATGAAGATTTGATGAATGTTATATCTTCATTAAATATTCATAATCAAATCATATACTTCCAATAAAAGGTATGCTAGATGAAAGCTTTTATCTTTGTGTTTATATTTTCAATTAGTTATGCACAAGAAGTTACTATAAATAAAGAGTGGAATCTCTTTGGTGCGACTGAAGAGCTAAGCACTACATTTTTCAAAAATGATTGTGCTAATTCTGTATGGATATACAATAATGGAAGTTGGAAAAGTTTTGCTCATGGAAGCGAACAAGGTGAAACTTTTTCAAAAATAAAAAAAGGTGCAGGTGTTTTAGTTTATAGCAATAATGGTAACTGTTCACTAGGCAAAGAGATAAAATCTACAAAATCATTTTCTAATGATGTCTACCCAGTTTTACAAAATAGTTGTTCTATGTGCCACTCTTATGGTGGGAGGACTGAAGGTTCGGAGGAGTGGCAAGTTAATGGTGTTACTAATACTTACTACCAAGTTAGGAACTTAGTAAGCACTATAAACCCTACATATTCTAAATTTTTGATAACTCCTACAGATGCGTATAGACATGAAGAGGGAGGTAAGATTTATGACGTTGGTTCACTGAAGTATAATACTATCTTAAAATGGATAGAACAGGGTGCAAAAAATAATTAGACTTCTTGCAGAACTAAAATAACCCTCAGAGTCTAAAAAAGTTTATTAAATAGGAAAAAAAATGAAAGTTATTATATTTATGCTAATGTTTGTTTTGAGTTATGCTCAAAATATTAATGTTGAAAAATCGTGGAATTTGCTAGGTGCAACAGAAAATTTAAGTAGTTCGTTTTTTAAAAACGATTGTGCTAATGTTGTTTGGACTTATAAAAATGGAAATTGGAGTAACAATACAAACATTTTAAAAGGTGAAGGATTCTGGCTTTATAGTGCAAATGGTAATTGTACGTTAAGTACTGAAAGTACTATGACTACTTCAACTGCCAAACAGTTTCAAAGTGATGTATTTCCAATTTTTCAAACTAACTGTACAACAAGTTGCCATAGTTCAACTGGAATAGCACAGAATACAAGATTTGTAGTAACAAATTTAAGTTCAACATACGCAGCTACTATAACACTTGTAGACGCTATTAATGCCCATAATTCAGCTATCTTACAAAAAGCAACTTATGTAATTGGTCACAGTGGTGGAAAAGTTTTTGATATTAATTCAACTGAATATAATACAATTCTTTCATGGATTTCAAATGGAGCAAGCAACAACTAATGAATATATTAATTGTAGAAGATGATCAAATTATATCTGAACAATTGCATAAATTATTGGCACATGAAAAATATGTAGCTGATATTGCAGATGGATATACTCAAGCTAATAATTTAATAGAGACTACATCTTATGCTCTAATTTTACTTGATTGGAATTTATGCGATGGGGATGGATTAGAATTATTAAGAGAGTTAAGAGATAAAGATGTAAGCACACCTGTATTAATGCTCTCTGCAAATATTGCGATAGAAGATAGAGTTCAAGTATTAGATGCTGGTGCTGATGATTATTTATGTAAGCCATACTCTAACATAGAACTTTTAGCAAGAATTAGGGCACTTCTTAGACGTGAAAACAAAAATAAAAGTGCCAAAATAATTATTGATGATATTGAACTAGATTCTATTTCAAAAGACGTATTTTCTGATAAAGAGCAGATTCCTCTAACACAATCAGAGTTTGATTTACTAGAACTTTTTATGCAAAATCCCAATATAGTATTAACAAGATACCAATTAAGTGAACATATAAATAAAGATTTAAATAGTGTTAATTTGAGTAATGTTATAGATGTTCATATAAAAAATCTACGAAAAAAATTAAACAACAAAGAATTTATTAAAAATGTAAGAGGATTTGGCTACACTATTAAAAAATGAGAAAAACACTTAAAAAAAGATTACTTTTAATCCTTCTATCCATTGGGCTTTTGCCATATTTAATTTTTCTAACTTATATAATATTTTTGAGTGAAAATAAAATTCTAGATAGAACAATAAATGAGCACTTCTTACAAATAGATGCTACAATAAATTTAATTCAAACCCATTTAAAGAATATTGAGAACGAGGTGAAGTTTTTAAGTACAATAGATGTGTTAAATGATTTAGTTGCAGAAGATTTAGATAGAAGAATTTTAACTCTCATTGAAAAAAAAGCTCTAGATTTAGGAGCACAATTAACTTTTTACGTAATTGATGAAAACCACCATATAGTAGCTGCATCAGATAAAGAGTATATTTCAAAAAAATTTAATAAATTTAATAATTTAAAAAATAATAATGGCAGTTTTATTGATGGTGAGAATATCTATTATTACTCAGAAATATTTTCTTCATTTGATAAAGAGAAAGAACTTGGCTTCTTAATATTAAAATATAGTTTAAGAAATTTAAAAAAATATCTAATTAGTAATGCCGTTGCGCATTCATATCTTCAAAATAAAGAGTCATATTTGGCACTTACAGATGAAGAGATATTCAATATAGACTTTTTACAAAATTATGGGAGTGAATTTAGAGATGAACGTTTAATAGTATATAAGAATCTTCCACATCCACTAAATAGTTGGTATTTAGTTTATGCGATAGATAAAAATGTTGCACTATCTTTTTTATATGATTTTATATATTTGATACTTTTACTATTTCCATTTTTAATATTTGGCATAATTTTCGCTTCAATTAGATACTCAAAACAAGTAGTAACACCTATTGTTGAACTCAATAATGCTATAAACCACATAGTCAAGACTCAAGACTATTCTCAGGTACTAGAAATAGATGCTAGGTATGAGATAGGCAGGCTTGGTTACTCTTTTAATGAAATGATTATCTTAACAAATAACGCTTTGCAAAGATTAGAAAACGAGAATAGACTAAGGTTGCAGAGATTTATAAGACTTATAGAAATTTTTAATTTCATCATTCAAAGCAACAACGAAGAAGATTGTGTAACTCATTCAATAAAAAAAATATTTTTACTAACTAAAACAAAAATCATATTTTCAAATAAATATAATAAAAATGATAAAAATGCAATTTCACTCTTTGTTAATGACTTTGAAGAGAAAAAAAAGGTTATTTTTGGATCAATAATTTTAGAAGATGGTGTGCTTTTAGACAAACATGAAAAGAATTTCTATACATCAATAGCAATGATGCTAACTCTACAAATTGAAAGAATACGTCTTATTGATAAAACAGTCTCTGAATCAAATGCAAAATCAGCATTTATATCTAGCATGTCACATGAGCTTAGAACACCTCTAAATGCTATTTTAGGTTCAACTCAATACTTGTTATCTTATGATAATTTAGAAGATGAACATCAAGATATGGTAGCAAATATCGAATCATCTGCACACTATCTTCTTGGAATGATAAACAATATTTTAGATATAGCAATGATTGAATCTGGAAAATTAAAAGTATTCAAAAAAGAGTTTGATTTGATGCTATTAATTGAAGATGCATATACAATGCTAAAACCATTAGCAGATGAAAAAGGTGTAGAACTCATACTCGATTGTAGAAACATTAAAAATATAATCATCACAAATGATAAAAAAATAATTCAACAAATTTTAATTAACTTATTGTCAAACGCCATTAAATTTACAAATAATGGTTATATAAAAATAACTCCTATAAAAAACAATACAAATGTTGAAATACATATAAAAGATACAGGAATAGGTATATCTAAAAATGATTTAAGTAGTTTATTTCAAGAATTTTCTCAATTAAAAACATCTCTTAGTGCTACAAATAAAGGTAGTGGATTAGGATTATCACTAAGTAGAAAAATGGCTATTGAGGTACAATCATCTTTAGAACTTAAAAGCGATGGAATAAATAAAGGTAGTGAAGCTATCTTTATAATTTAGCTTATATTAATGACAATAAAAGAGACGTAAACTTTACTGTCTTGGAGAGAGTAACATTTCATTAATTTTTTCTTTTGGTTTAGGTTCACTTATGTAGTAACCTTGTGCAAAATCAATGACAATATCCTCAACAATATCTAAAATCTCTTCAGTTGCTACATACTCTGCGATAGTTTTTGCTTTTGTTAAACGCGCAAAATCAGAAATAGTACGAGAGATTAGTTGACTATTTTTATTTGTAGCTATATCTTTGATAAATTGCCCATCTATTTTAATATAGTCAGGATTCATCATTAGAAGATGCGCAAAATTAGAGTTTCCTGTACCAAAGTCATCGATGGCGATTTTAAACCCAATCTCTTGAAGTTCTTCAATAAAATCTGAAGCAATATTTTCATCAGATACATTTCCCGTCTCTAAAATTTCAAAAATAATATTAGATGGATTAATTTTATATTTTTCTAATTGTTCTGCAATAAATGGCATAATCTCAGCATGTTCAAAGTCCTCAAATGAGGTATTAATAGAAAATTCAACCTTTGGATATTCAGATGCTACTCTAAATACTTGAACAATCATAATTCTAGTTATTTCATGCAGTTTACCAATCTGTTTAGCAGCTTCTAAAAAGAAAAATGGGCTAATTACTTTATCATTATCTATCATTCTTACAAGCGCTTCAAACTTATATATTTTATCTTGTGAAATGTCATAAATTGGCTGAAAGTAGGCTATGAGTCTATGCTCTTCAATCGCATCTTTGACTTTTCTTCCCCACTCTAAATTCTTTCTATAGTCTGTTCTATTTACAAGATTATCATTAAATAGAACAAATCCTCCACGGTGGTGAGCTTTTGCTTGACTTAATGCAATATCTGCGCGCGCTAAAAGAGTTAACTCATTTTTATCGTTGTTTGCTGAGAAAGCAACACCCGCAGAAGCGCTTAATGCAATATCAATACCTGTATAATCTATGCTAGTTTGAGAAATCTCTAATAGAAGCGACTCTAGTTGTGAAGCATTTTCTGTAGGGTCTCCCATGCCTGAAGCTAATACAGCAAAATCACTACTTCCAATTCTATATAGTCTATTCCCCTCAATTTTACATGAGCTTAGACTTTTAGCAATTCTTCGTAGAGCCTTATCGCCAGCTTCTGCACCATATATTGTATTAATGGATTTAAGGCTTCCAAGGTTTAGTATCATAAGAGTTTGATCTAGTTCAGGTTTTATATCCATAAGTAGCTTACGACGGTTATAGAGATCTGTTACATCATCTTTTATTAACATTTGAGTTAGTTTTTTATGTGTATTAAATAGATTGTTATTTAGAGTGCTTATCTCATATATTTCTGTATTTTCAAGTTTTAAATCGATACCTCGACCAATTTTTTTAGAAAATTCAACCATTTTCTCTACAGGTTCAGAGATAGAAGAGGCAATATTTTTAATTTTTCTAATTATAAATAGAATAAAAACAGCATAGAATAGCAAAATAAATGTGATAATTGCGTAACCAATCTGTTTTGCTTTTTCATATATATGGTTAACATCAGCGTTTATATCTGATTTTTTTGCTGAAAATAGTAAGCGTAAGTTTGTACCATCAATTTTCTTTTCATAAACTGCATTACTCTTTTTATACTCATTATTAGGAATGAATTTTTCAAGTGATTTAGATACTTTATTGGTAAACATCCAATAAAATGTATGAGAACCACTTTCATTTGCTAATCTTTCATCATCTGAAGATATAAGTAGGTTATCCTTGGAATCTACTAAGGAGATGTAGCCATTAAAAGGAAGTTTTACATTTTTTAGTATATTGGCACTATCTTTAATGCTTAATGTCAAGCCAATAACTCCAATAAATTTCTCATTCACATAGATTGGGGCTAAAAATGTTCCAAGCTGCCCAAATGTTATAGCCCATGGCTCATTATAAAGTGGAATAAAGCGACTTATCCTATCTGGATTATGTTCAGCGTCAGCTTCGTAGTAAAATCTCTGTGTTGTAACATCTAGCGTCGCAGAGAGCTCATTTACCGTGTCTACATATGGAAAGAAAAGAGAGTACCTGCTATCTATATTTATCCAAGATGAGTAGATTAAATCTTTGTTATTTTTAACAACTTGCTCTACAGTTGGTACTAATAGTGAGAGATGTTGCATTGTTAGGTTATCTTGTTCTGATAATTTCTCAATATTTGTTGTGTATACTGAACTTAAATTTTCACCTATACCATTTTGATAAAAACCTTCTCTATAAAACAGCTTTAAATCAGGATTTTTATAACGATTAGGATGAGTAAATATTTCTTGTGCTTGTGAGCGAATTTGTTCGATATTATTTTTAGATTGTGAAAATATAAAACTCAATCTTGCGCTAACTTGTTGAGCAATCTCATTGAAAGTACTTTGCGCCAAGTTTGTTAAAACTTTTTTATTTTGCATAGCTTGGTAGGTGCTAATTGCAAACAGTGATGCAACTAGCAGTAGTTCGATAATTATTACTGGAATAAGAGTAGAACGTAAAAATTTACGTAAAAGAGTGCTCTTTAGAGTTGTCATAGTCCACCTTGTACTCTATATTTGTACTTTTCCACTACCTTTACTTAGATGACCGATAATATATCCATCGCTCTCTTGTGTAATTATTTTAGCATTCTCAGCTGTTGCTACCCAGATCATCCCAACACCCATATTAAAGGTGCGCATCATCTCGCTATCTTCAACATGTTGTGAAATTAAATCAAATATCGGTAGAGTTTTAATAGCATTTTTATCTACAATAGCATCAAATTTACCATCTAATACACGTGGAAGGTTCTCAACAATACCGCCTCCTGTAATGTGAGCTAATGCATTAACTCTATTTTTGTGCTTTTTGAACTCTTTTACATATATACGTGTTGGTTCAAGTAAGACATCAATAAGTTTTTTACCATTAAAGTCATCATCAAAATTCATACCCAATTTATCAAACAGTAGTGCTCTTACAAGTGAATAACCATTTGAGTGGATTCCACTGCTTGGCATTGCAATTAAAACATCTCCATCTTGAATATGTGAAGATCTATCAATATCTGCACGCTCTGCTACTCCTACGCTAAATCCTGCTAAATCAAAGTCACCCTCTTTGTACATTCCAGGCATTTCAGCAGTCTCACCACCAATTAGTGCACATTCACTACGTCTACACCCTTCAGCAATTCCACTAACTACCTGTTCTGCTGCATCAACATCTAATTTAGCAGTTGCATAATAGTCTAAGAAAAATGAGGGTAGTCCAAAGTTACAGATAAGATCATTTACGCACATAGCAACTAAATCAATACCAACTGTGTCGAATCTATTTGAATCAATAGCAAGCTTTAGTTTTGTCCCAACTCCATCAGTAGCAGATAGAAGAACAGGCTCCTTATAGCCAGTTGGTAATGCCCATGCACCAGCAAATGAACCTATGCCTCCTAGAACATTAGAATCAAAAGTTGACTTTACATGCGGTTTAATTCGTTCTATAAAAGAGTTACCAGCGTCAATATCAACTCCAGCGTCTTTGTAACTTATTGTACTCATTATTTTTTCTCACATGATGAGGTGAATTTACTAAATATCCATATAGATGGACAAAAATCAAAAATTGACCATGATATAATCATTAAAATTACAAAACTTTGTAAAATTGCTCCATATAAAATATAAGAGTTTAGAAAGAGTAAAAGTGCGACTCCTAATACAATAGCCATTAGTAATCTTTGAATACGTTCAGCGCACATTTGTGATCCTTGATTTTTTTATGCGATTCTAGCATAAACATGATACAATCGCGCCAAAAATAGAGCGAGGGCTAATTAGATGTGGTTAACACAAGAATATGGAAAAAATTATAAACACTCATTTCAGACTGCTCAGGCGCTGTATGAGGGGAAAACTTTAGGTCATAGTGTTGCTGTTTATGAAACAGATACTTTGGGAAAAACACTTGTTGTAGATGAAAATATCTGCTTTAGTGAGCTTGACGCATTTGCAGTAGCTGAAATGGCTATACATGTTCCAATGTGTTCACATAAAAATCCATTAGATGTAGCACTACTGCAAGTAAGTGTACCACTAGCTTATGAGATGTTGAAATATAATAATATAAGCACTACATGGGTTGCAGAAGATGGTGCGCTACTAGATGTACAAAAAAATAATTTTGATGTTTATGAAGAGGTTTTTAGTGCGTTAGAGCAAAAAAATAGTAGTTCAATAGATTATGTTAGATCTGCAACTGATGAGAGTTTAGATATTGTAATTAGTCAAAGTAAAGTAGATGGCGACTTTGGTGCATTTGTAGCTCACATCGCTAGGGCTTTACGAAAAGATGGTTTAGCAGTATTTGAGTTAACTAGCAATATGATGGATATATCTGCTTTAAAAGAGCCGATGCAAGAGCTTGGTAAAAGCTTTAAAATTGTAATGCCATTTCAAGTTGAGTCACCAAGTGCTATTGGCGGAGTTAAAACATTTGTATTAGCAAGTAAAGAGTATCATCCAACAGCAGATTTTATTTTGCAACGTGCAGATTTAATTGATGGGCTTAAATTTTATAATTGTGATGTGCATCCTGCTGCTTTTGCTATGCCAAATTACATCAGAACTACATTAAGAGGGATTGCAAAGAACTAATGTTTAAATATGCAGTTGCTTTAACTGGATCAATATCAACGGGGAAAAGCACAGTTGCTAGCCTTCTAAAGCTACATGGGCTACAAGCAATTGACGCTGATGCTGTAGCGCATGAGCAGTTGCGTGAAAGTAGTGCTGAGGTGGCTAAACTTTTTGGTGCTGAGTATGTAAATGGCAAAGAGGTAGATAGAAAAAAGCTAGGTGGATTGATATTTTCTGATAAAAGTGCTAAAAAAAGTCTTGAAGAGCTACTTCACCCAAAAATTAGAGATGTAATTTTACAAAGAAGTGAGCGTTTTGAAAAGCTAAAATTTCCATACTTAATAGATATTCCACTATTCTTTGAAACCTCTGCATATAAGATAGAGCATGTTGCAGTAGTTTATGCATCTAGAGAAATTCAGCTAGAGCGAATAATGAAACGCGATAAAATGACGCAAACAGATGCAGAACTTCGCATTGATGCTCAGATGGATATTGAGTTAAAAAAGAAAAAAGCTGATTGGGTTATTGATAACAGTGGAGATTTGGTGCATCTGCAAGATGAGTGTGAGAAGTTTGTACAAAAAGTACGAACTGCTTTTGGTGTCTAGAAATTATTTAACTTTTAAATCATCAATAAATTTAATCAAAACCTTGTTAATATAAGTAATAAGGGTGGTCATAAAGGATTTATTATGATTCGCATACTCTCTATATTCTTGTTTTCTTTTCTTCTTGTTTTTGTTAATGCAAGCGTAGATTATTCTAATAAAGTAGCTCCTAGTGATGCACTAGTTGACACCATTATGGTCTCTAATGCTCTTGGAAGTGGAGCTATTTATCTGTGGAGTGATGATGGCAAGGCGTATGTACGTATTGAGCCTAGTACAAAAAATATTTTTATTTGTGGTGCTGACTTTGACGTATTGCAAAGTGGATTTAAGTATGAATAGCCAAAATTAATTACATCTGATAACAGTCTACACTATTGTTCTCTTTTATCTACAAGTACAACATTTCAGATTGTAAATTGGGTCCACTATAGCGTGGGTGAAAAGTTTGATACTGCAAAAGACTTTTCTTTAGTACATGATGGTTATTACAACAATAGCTACTCTACTAAATCTTTTGCCTATACTGCAAAATTAGCTGTTCAAGCTACAGCAGATACAAATAGTTCATCTCTAGTAACTATTAATATGCGTAATGGATGGAACTTATTAGGTACAGCTAGCAAATTAGATAAATCTACATTTGATAAAGATTGTATTATCTCTGTTTGGGTCTATGATGGTGAATGGAGTTTATATCAACCAAGTCTGAAAAGTGAGTTTTCTATTAATGCATATGCTGGATTTTGGGTTAATTCTAATAGCTCTACATGTAGCATAGAATACTGAAATTCAGCAAGAACGCATAATAAAACATGATAAAATGACGCAAATATAGGTAGAACTTCGTATTGATGTACAGATGGACATTGAGCTAAAAAAGAAAAAAGTTAACTGGGTTATATTGATATATGGTTGTAATTTAGTGGACTTATTAAGATAAATGCGAGAAGTTTGTGTAAAAAGTGAGATTTAGTTTTGGAGTTTGAAATAGCATAGAAAATAAATTTGTTAGATATGGAAAATATATGAATAAATTAAATGTGATTACAGATTTTGTAGTAGATGCGTGTAAAATTGCAGATAAAAAAGATTTTTTTAAAGATTTTTTAAATGAGAATGATGAGCTGTTATCAAGTAGTTCATGGGGTAAACTTGTAAAATATCTAGGGCAAAAAGCTGTAGAAATTAGTGAACCAAATGAAGCATATTTTTTCACTATCTACACTAGTTATCTTAATACTTTCATAGAAGGCATTTCAAACCTTAACATCAATGAGAACAATTTTTCAATACCTACTAGAACAACAATTCAGTATGACTATAATGAATTTGACTTAGCAAAAATTACAACCAATACTCTAAAACTGTATTTTGATGTGATATTTAAAGAGTTTGTTGCCAAAGAAGATAGAGCAAAAGTACAAAAATATATAAACAACAATCTCAAATATAACTATTTATTGGTGTTAAAACAAAATAGTTCAGTACTGCAAAAATATCTGAATCATATTAAAAGTGATTTAGGTATAGAAAAGAAAAATAATTTCAATAAAAATATCTACCAAGAAAAAATAGTAAATGAGTATTTTGATGTAGTACTAGGCGATGAATATGGGTTAACTTTAGATGACCTCTACATTGAACCAAACTTCAGAGTACACAAAAATTGTTTTTCTGGTGATGATAAAAGAGTAAAAGTAAACGATACAAGAGAAAAGTATATAGATGTAAAAGATGAAAGTATTCATAAGTTTATTGATGATATTTTAGAAAATAGAAATGCTCATAATTTAGATGTGAAAGATGTAGATACTATCTTTATAGCTGGACAGCCAGGTCAAGGTAAAAGTTCATTTAGTAAAAGATTCGTATATGACAGTATAAATGATAAAACATCATCAGATAAAGAAATTATATTTATTAAGCTTAAAAACATAAGTGAACCAACTGACCTGTTAAACAAAACTCTAAAGAATATAGTCAAAGAGAGTGTTACTTTTGAGATAGATAATTTAGATGATTACATAATAGTTCTTGATGGACTTGATGAACTAGCCATGAAAACAGGACTGTCGTTAAATGATATTGACACTATTTGTCATAGATTATCAAAAGTAAAAACTACTAAAATTATAACTACAAGACACGGATATGTGAAACTAGATAGTTTAAGTGATGATAATATCGTGATTGTTGAGCTAAGAGAGTTAAATAAATCTCAGCAATTAGATTGGCTAGGAAAGTATAAAAGTACATACAAGAATTTAAAACTTTCAAATGAAACTATAAATAAAATTCATAAAGATAAAAATGAGTATATTTTAGAACTCATAAACCAACCTATACTTCTACATATGATTGCAAATATGGACATAGAAAACATAGAAGATTTAAATAAGACTAAACTTTATAGTGAATTTTTTGAGCTATTAATAAAAAGAAGATGGGAAAAAGATGCGCATACTTTGTCAAAAGTAAAAGGTGTAAATCAAGAGAATTATACTAATGCATTGAAAAATATGTTAGCAGAGTTAGCTTTTAATATTTTCAATAGTGATTTTGAATATATACAAAAACATGAATTTGAGAAATTGCAAAGCGTGAAAGATTTACAAGAGCTATTATCTGACTTAAATAGTAATGAAACGTTAAAAACAAACTTGAAAGGTGTAATGGTCTCTTTCTATTTTAAAGAGGTACATAAAGATGAGAATGATGATAACACACAAGAGAGAAATGAACATTACGCAATAGAGTTTTTACATAAATCTCTGATGGAATATATGGTTTCTACATATATATATGATACTTTAAAAGAAGAATTCTTAGAAACAAAAAGAAAAACTGGAAAATATGTAATAGAGAGTGGAAAAGATGCTTTAGAGATATTATGGAAACTATTTCACAAAAAAGAAATTTCAGCTGAGATACAACAAAATTTAGTATATATTATAGAAGAGGATGTTCAAAATGATAGAGATGGATTAGCTAAGAGGTTGGATGAGTTTTTGCCATACTTGGTAGCTAAAGATTTTCTCTATTTTTCTGCTGTAGAAGATGATAACCCAATGCAAAAAGCAAATAATACATTTTATGGATTTTGGAATGTGCTTTCATCTTTGGATAATAAAAATCATATGCCTAAGGACTTAAGTATAAAACAAAAATTATTTAATAAAATAAGTTTATACACAAACTATCCTCATTTCGATGTGTCAAATATTGATGTTTCTAATCTTCGCATATATAATATGATATTAGAGAATAATTTAAAGCATATGAATTTTGAGGATGCTAAATTAGTTAATGTAAGTATTCTTAACATTATTTCTGGAATATTAAGAAACTCTAATTTATATAAAGTTGATAAAATTAGTTATTCTTTTATTGCTGGAGTAAAATTTAAAAACTGTAAGTTTGAAGACGTAGATCTATTCAATACAACTATGGAAGAGTGCAAATTTGAAAATGTTATCTTTGACTTTTTTTTCATCGGTAGAAATGTATTTGGCAATTGCACTTTTATAAATTGTCCAGAGATTAATTTTGAAGAATTAAAAGAACAAAATGTAGTATTTATAAATTGTACGAACGATGGTGAAAAAATATAACTGTGAGCATGGACATTTACTGAATTATTATAAATTATGATAAAATCAGATAATTAGAAGTACTTTTGGAGTTTTAATGTACATATCAAAATATAGCGCAAGTGGTAATGACTTTGTAATATTTCACACTTTTGTTAAAGAAGATAGAAGTGATTTGGCAAAAGAGTTATGTAATCGGTTTGAGAGTGTTGGAGCAGATGGGTTAATAGTTTTGCTCCCTCATAGTGAGTATGACTTTGAGTGGCAGTTTTATAATGCTGATGGTTCTGCTGCTATGATGTGTGGTAATGGTAGTCGCGCGGCTGCTCATTATGCTTATGAGAATGGTATAGCCTCTTCTTCTATGAAGTTTTTAACAGGTGCTGGAGTCATTGGTGCAGTGGTTGAAGAGAATATGGTTCAAAGTGATTTAACTCCTCCTATAATTCATGAAAAAAACATTGATGCTTTTTCTAAAAATTGGTGGTTAATTGATACGGGTGTCCCTCATTTAGTTACCTTTTTAGATGATATTAGTGAGTTTGATTTAAGCCAAGCAAGGGAGTTACGCGACAGATATAATGCAAACGTAAATATTGCTATGATTGAAGATGGAAAAATTTATGTCCGTACATATGAGCGTGGTGTAGAAGATGAAACACAAGCTTGTGGCACTGGTATGGCAGCTGCATTTTATAGAGCTGTAGAAGAGAATCTGTCTCCAAACAGTATTGAGGTGATTCCAACAAGTGGTGAGACACTATATCTGGGTATGTCTATGCAGACAATTACATTTAAAGGTAGTGTTCGTAAAACTTTTGAGACAACTGTTAACTGATGAAGCTTTTTATTGCTCTATTTCTGCCATTAATTCTTTTTGGGGTTGAGAAAAAATTTCCTGATTGGTATTATGAAATTTCAACATCCAAAGAAAAAAAGTCTGCCTTTTTTAAGATTTTAGTTCCAATTGTAAAAGAGAATCAAGAGCGTATTAGGAAAGAGCGTTTTTTTATTAAGAATTTTTTTAATAATCTGAAAGTAGAGAAGCCTCAAAGTAAAGATTTAGAAAAAATTAATAAGTTAGCTAAGCGTTATCGTATAAAAAATATTTACGATGAGAATAGTTTTTTAAAACGAGTTTGTGCTATTCCTACATCACTTGTCCTTGCTCAAGCTGCTATGGAGAGTGGTTGGGGTAGTAGTAGGTTTGTAAAAGAGGCTAATAACATTTTTGGACACTGGACATATGGTGAAAAAGGGCTAATTCCTAGTCAAAGAGGTGATGGTAAAACTCATAAAATTAGGATTTTTGATTCACTAGAAGATTCAGTTGCTGCATATATGTTAAATCTTAATAGACATGGCGCTTACGCAGAGTTTAGAAATTTACGCTATCTCTCTATAAAATCAAAAAATCATTTTGGTGGTTTTGAAGCAGCAGATACTATGACTCACTACTCAGCTATTGGCATTGAATACAATACTCAGCTAAAAAATATAATCAGTCAAAATAGTCTATTACGTTATGATGAGGCCCATAGAAATCACTTTAAAGACTTTCTTTTATCCAATAGTAGTGCAAAATAGGCACTTAGAGCTATAAGTGCGCTAAATAGATAAAGATAGTCACTGTTAAAATCATATACTATACCAGAGCTAATCGAACCTATCATCCCTCCAAGTCCATAAGTTATACCTAAAAAGAATTGCTGAGCTAGTTTTTTTGCTTTGTAGATGCTAAATAGATAACTAATTGCAGCACTATGGTAAAGTGCAAAGCTAAATGCGTGAAGACTTTGAGAGAAGTATAAAATAGGTAGGTTCTCTGGAAATAGGTAGAGCAAAAACCATCTAAAAGCTGTCAAAATAGTACTTATTTCAATCAATTTAACAAGAGAATTTTTTAATAACTTACCTTGAAAGTAGAACATTACAATCTCAAAAACAACTCCAACAGTCCAAAGATAACTAACGGTTTGAAGAGAAATTCCATGTGCGGTTTCATAATTTGTAAAGAAGTTGTAAAAACCACCAAAGCTAACCTGCATTAAAAATAGACTAATCCATAAAAGAGTGTGCGAACGCATTGAAAAGGCATCTGTGCTCTCAGTAGATTTATTTGTATAGTGGTGAGCATCCAGCTTAGCTACCATATAAGCAGATATAACAGTAAGTGCAGTTGTAGTAAAAAGAAAATGAATTGCATTAAATGGGTCATCTAAAAAGTTAGCTAATACAAGAGCAACTATAATAAAACCAATGGAGCCAAAAAGCCTAATCTTTCCATAACGCTCTTTGGCTATCACTTCAAGTGCAATAACTTCGACATAAGGAAGCGTAAGACTTAATCCTACTCCCATCATAAGGTTAGCGATGAATAGAAGCCAAAAGTATGGTGTTGCAATGTAAAAGAACGCGGATGAGAGTAGAAGTAGTAAAAGTGCTCTGTTGTAAACCTCTTGCGTTAAAGAGAAACGTTTTAAAAAGAAGAAAGGTGTTAAAAAACGCATAAGTGGTGCTGCTGCGAAGATTATCCCAATTTCTAGTGGTGAGTACTCTAGAAGCTGTAAAACTTTTGGCATATATATAACATAGACGCCAATGATTGCAAAATAGGAGAAGTAAAAAAGTGCAATTAATGTCTGCAATACTACTCTTTTGGTATACGAATAACTGTAGTAGCACTTAGTAAATCATGAAGCATTTTTTTATCTGTGCGGAAGATTCCTATAAAAAAGCCAATTAAACTAATCATTGATAAAAAATAGAGTACAAAGCGTATGGTTAACTTCAAGTATGAAGCATTCTCAAAAGTATTAGCATCTACAACTTTTAAAAATGCTGCCTTTTTCCCAGGTGTTTGACCAAGTTTATGCCACATTATTATGTGAATTAGTGCTAAAAGAGTTACTTGAAATAGACCAGCCTCTGGTGAGGCTTGTGGATTTTCTAGGGCAGTTTGTCCAAATATAAGACCAACTAAAATGCCAGAGGGAAGTACAATTAAAAACGTATCTGTAATGATTGCAAGAAGTCGCAACCAAAATCCAGCGTAATGAACTGTTTTTTTTGTCACTTAAAAAATGACTTTGCTATTTTGCCAAGTATTGCATTTGTAACAGTTGCTTTAATATCTGTTTTAGCAAGAGGTTTTTTCATAGCTTCTTCGCTTAAGTTCTGCTCTTTTTTCTTTCGTTCAACTTCTTCTTTTTCAGTCACTTTTTGTATTAACTCTTCAGCTTTAGCAAGAGCTTTTTTCATCTCATCAAAAACTAAAACAACAGCCATTCTGCGACCAATGTGACTTTGTGGTTTACCAAATACTCTTACATAACTATTAGCTGAGAATACTTCGGGTTCAGCAACAATTTCAGGTGCAGAACTTTCACAACATGATTTGTATGCAGCACTTGCTCCATCGCCATATTGTATAAAATCTAGAGGTAGTCCTAAAACTGCTCTAACATGCAGTGCAAATTCGCTTTGACTTTGAGTAATTAGTGTTACAAGTCCAGTATCATGTGGTCTTGGACTTACTTCACTAAAGTATACATCATCGCCTTTAATGAAAAATTCAACACCAAAAAGTCCACGTCCACCAAGTCCATCTGTTACAGTTTTAGCCATAACTTCAGCACGCCTTTTAGCTTTTTCACTCATCTGCATCGGTTGCCAACTAAAAATATAGTCACCATTTTTTTGGATATGCCCAATTGGCTCACAAAATACTGTCTGAGCTTCTGTGCGTGCTGTAAGTAGTGTTATCTCATAGTCAAAGTGAATAAACTCCTCTACAATCAACTCACTAGCATCACCACGAGCCTCTTTAGCAATTTTCCAAGACTCAGTAAGTCCATCTGCACTTGTAGCTACTGATTGACCATGACCAGAAGAGCTCATAACAGGTTTTATAACACATGGAAAACCAATTATAGACGCTGCATCTTTTAACTCTTCAAAGTTAGTAACAAAATGGTATTTGCTAGTTTTTAGTTTTAGCTCCTCTGCTGCAAAAACACGAATGTTTTTACGATTCATTGTCTTATTTACAGCTTCTGCGTTAGGAATTACATTAAAGCCCTCTGCTTCAGCTTCAAACAGTGCTTCTATACTAATAGCCTCAATTTCAGGCAGAATATAGTCAGGTTTTTCAATCCTAATAACCTCTAAGACAGCCTCTTTGCTCTTCATGTCAATAACATGAGCTCTGTTACTTACAAGATGAGCTGGTGCATTTGCATATTTATCAACTGCAATTACCTCTATACCTAGCCTTTGAGCCTCTATAGCTACTTCTTTACCAAGTTCGCCACTGCCTAATAACATTATCTTTTTTGAGTTGCTTTTTAATGGAGCAGGAAAGTTCATTTTGATTTCCTTAAATAAAATAGGGGAAGTTTGGGGCGCGAAGCCCCGTTGAGTCATTTATATTACAGACGCGCTTCGTAGCGTTTCATCATATAAAGACGTTTAAGAATTTTCTTACGAGCGTTAATTTTATCTTTTTTACGAATTTCTGTAGCAGTTTCATGGAAACGTCTAGCACGTGCTTCAGTTACGATTAAGTTACGGTCAACTTGTTTTTTAAAACGTCTGTAAGCAGCGTCAAAATTCTCGTCGCTTCTAAGTTGAATTCCAGGCATTGTGTCATCACCCACTTTCTTTTAAAATTAGGGGCGAATTGTACCAAACTTTTAATATAAATCAGTATAATTGTGTAAATTTAGTATTAGACTTCTTCTAAAAAGGTTCTTTTAATATGCCATTATCAGCGTTAAGTCGTATCCATTATGCAAATTATGCTCACTTAGGCGTAGTAACAGTGTCTATGATTGTTTTGACAATTTTATATGGTTTTCACCTTATTCCATTTTTATTTAACTTAGCAAACTTTGTTATTGCAATATACGCCTATACGCAGATTAAGAAGACTAGGCACAGTGTTTTAGCAGCATCTAAAAATATGGTAGATGCTATTGGTGGAAATTTTGAGTGTCTTAGTAATGGGCATGGTGCTGGCGGCGAGTTAGATGAATTGAACGATAATATTGTATCTTTTATGAAGCAGACTAACTATTTAACATCTGAAATTATTGGTGCTATGCACGTTGTTACTTCTCATAGTGAATCAAGACGTATTGAAATTGATGGTTTAAATGCTGAGTTTGTAAAAATTGCTGAACTTGTAAACAACTCTTTTGAGATGATTGAACATGAATTTGCATTAGAACAGAAACAGAAGTTTGCTACAAAAATAAATAAAACTGGTAAAAGTATCGCTCAAAACTTTGTACTTGTTCAAGAACAGATGGCAACGAGTATTGAAGAACTTACTGGATTATCTGAAGAGTCTGAAGAGACTGCACGTCTTTCAGATGAGAGTGTTGTGGTAGTTGAGTCTATGTCAAATAATTTAAGTGGTTTAATTGAGCACATTGGACATAATGGACAATCTGTTGATGCATTAGCTGAGCGTACAAATGAGATTGGGGCAGTTGTTGATTTGATTAAAGAGATTGCAGAACAGACTAATCTGCTTGCACTTAATGCTGCAATTGAAGCAGCGCGCGCAGGTGAACATGGCCGAGGGTTCGCTGTTGTTGCAGATGAGGTTAGAAAACTTGCAGAGAAAACGCAAAAAGCTACTCAAGAGATAGGAATCTCAGTAAGTACATTGCAACAAGAAAGTACTGAAATTCAGACAAGTTCTGAAAAAATGCACACATTAGCACAAGAGAGTTCAGGACATTTAGATGAGTTTAATGAGCGGCTTAAACAGTTCAATGTTAATGCAAACTCTGTTCGTCACGCTGCTGAGCAGATGAGAAATAGAATGTTTGTAACTCTTGTTAAAATTGATCACATGGTTTATAAAGCAAATGCAAGATCTACAATAATTGAAGAAAAAGTTGATGCTAAGTTTGTAGATCACCACTCATGTCGTTTAGGAAAATGGTACGATGTTGGTGGAAAAGAACTTTTTGGAGATACTCAAGGGTATAAAGATGCAGCCTCTCCACATCAGATTGTTCACACTTCATTTGGTAAATCTTTAGAGTTTTTAAGAAGTGACGATGGTGTATTTGAGCATAAAGATGAGATTATTGGTTCATTTGTAGCGATGGAAGCTGCTAGTGATGAGCTATTTGTAGCTATGGATTCCATGCTTGAGGAAAAAGGTCATAGTTAAGAGTGATTGAAAATGCCTCGATTGAGCAGTTAAAGGCTCATCTAGATGTAGTTGATGTAGTAGGCAATTATGTTGAACTTAAAAAAAGCGGAACTAACTTTAAGGGGTTGTGTCCGTTTCATGATGAAAAAAGCCCATCTTTTATGGTTAGCCCCTCGAAACAGATATATCATTGCTTTGGCTGTTCAGCAGGTGGTGATAGCATCAAGTTTGTCATGGAGTATGAGAAGTTAAGTTACCCAGAAGCTATAGAAAAATTAGCATCTCAGTATAATATAACTCTTAATCACACAAAAGGTAGTGGTGTTGCGCAAAATAGCTCTAGAGTACTAGAGCAGATTCAAGCATGGTTTGTGAAGCTTTTAGATCGCCATAATGACTCACTAGAGTATCTGAAAAAGCGTGGGGTCTATAGTTCAAGTATAGAAAAGTTTGGTATTGGTTATGCACCAACTTCTGCAATGACTTTAACATTTTTACAAGGTCGTCATCTTCTTGGAAAAGAGGCAGTAGATTTGGGCGTTGTTGGGCAAGATAGTGGACGTAATTATGCACGTTTTGTTGAACGGATAACCTTTCCAATTCATTCAGTTACTGGAAAATTAGTAGGATTTGGAGGACGCACAATTGTGGGTCACCCTGCTAAGTATGTAAACTCTCCTCAAAGTCAGCTTTTTAATAAATCTCGTCTACTTTATGCTTATGATAAAGCAAAACAGAGTGTGTATGAGCAGAAAACTATTATTGTAACAGAGGGTTATTTAGATGTGATAATGCTTCATCAAGCAGGTTTTACAAATGCAGTTGCAACTTTAGGGACAGCCTTAACAGCAGATCACTTACCACTTTTACGTAAAGGTGAACCTGAAGTTATTGTTGCATATGATGGAGATAACGCAGGTGTGCAAGCAGCACTAAAGGCTGCAAAACTTTTAAGTGGTGCAAGCATTGCAGGTGGAATTGTGCTGTTTGAAAATGGTGCAGACCCTGCTGATATGGTAAAAGATGGACACTCAGATGAACTTAAACGTCTTTTCTTGCACCCTAAAAATTTAGTTACATTCGTGCTAGAGCAGATTTTTCATAATATTGATATAAATGATGTACATCAAAGAGAGCAGGCTAGAAAAGAGATACAAAACTATTTAAATACTCTTTCAGTTTTAATGCAAGAGAGTTGTAGGCGCGAAGCAGAGAGCTATTTTGGCTCTTCTGTGGCTCTTTTTAAAGAAAACTCACAAAAAAAAGATGAACCATCAACTCCAAAGTATGTAGATAGTTATGATGATGCTTTCGTTCAAACAATTTTAAAAACACTATTAAATCAGCATGAATTGATAACTGTAGCATTAGAGTACTTAGACGCTACAGTTTTAGGGCAATACTCTAACCATTTCGCGCTTTTAAGAGATGGTAAATATGATGATCATATTTTGAATGCAATATCTTTAAATAGAGATATTAAAGCACTAAATGAGAATGAAACTCTAGATTCACGCTACATCAATACTGGGAAAATAGAGATTGAAAATATTAGCGATGATGAGTTTAAAAAAGAGCTGATAACATTTTTTTTAATGCGTTATAAAAATGAGCTGAAATTCTTTGCAAGACGCAATGATGTCACTGTTGAGAAAAAAGTTTTTATTAGACAGAAGATTTTAGATAAAATTGCGAAATTAAAACGTGGAGAATTGAGCGCATATGAAAGCAATAGCACTATTTAGCGGAGGCTTAGACAGCACTCTTGCAATGAAATTAATTATTGACCAAGGCATTGAAGTAATTGCTGTAAATATTAATACAGGTTTTGGTGGTACAAAAGACAGACGTGCTCATATGCAAAATATGTGTGATCAAGTTGGTGCGGAGTTAATGATAGTAGATATTCAACATGAGTATCTGCAAGAGGTTCTTTTTGATGCTAAACATGGTTATGGTAAAAATTTTAATCCATGTATTGATTGTCATGGTTATATGTTCAAAGTGGCTAAGAAAATTATGGAAAAAGAGGGCGCTTCATTTTTAATTTCAGGTGAAGTTGTAGGACAACGTCCAATGAGTCAAAATCCAGATGCGCTAAATACGGTTTTAAATATTGGTGATGTAGATGGGTTACTTCTTCGTCCAATGTGTGCAAAACATCTCAAACCTACAATTGCTGAAGAGAATGGCTGGGTAGATAGAGAAAAATTACAAAATGTTTCAGGACGTAGCCGTAAAATTCAGATGGAAATGGCTGAACAATATGGTCTAACAGACTTTGAATCCCCAGGTGGCGGATGTTTGTTAACAGAT
>Ga0316206_1001354_pt1 | contig 22348 bp, 19 predicted proteins | sample 6monthpyrite_MG_FD_204942 | JGI IMG/M metagenome (GOLD analysis project Ga0316206, IMG submission 204942) | Microbial mat bacterial communities from mineral coupon in-situ incubated in ocean water Damariscotta River, Maine, United States -... | ecosystem: Environmental > Aquatic > Marine >... | reverse complement strand
CATAACCACATCACTAAATAATAAATCTATATTATTTTCATATTTGTTTTTAATAATTTCGATTGCCTCATTTGAATTTTCAGCAACATACACCTTGTAGCCAAAACTAGTAAGATATATTTCAGCAAGCTCTCTTAAATCCTTTTCATCCTCTACTAATAAAATATTTTCATTTCCTCCTGGTAAGTTTTTCTGACTCAATAATTTATTATTATGCTTTTTTTCCTGCACAGCTTTCGGAAAATATACTTCAACACAAGTGCCTTCACCTAACACAGACACTACATTAATTGCTCCTTTCACCCTTTCCACAAAACCGTACAGCATTGCCATACCAAGCCCCGTCCCTTTACCCACTGTTTTAGTCGTGAAAAACGGCTCAAATATATGTTCTAAAATATCCTCTGATATTCCAGCACCAGAATCAATAACACTTAATTTCACATACTCACCCGCTAACAAATTACTAACATGACATGAAATAGAATCCTCTAAGTGTATGTTCTCAGTTCTAATTTCTAGAACTCCTCCATCAGACATGGCGTCTCGAGCATTAATAACAAGATTTAATACCGAATCCTGAAATTCTCCATTATCCGCCATTACATCCCAGATATCTGGTGAAAAATTAAATTTCAATTCGATTGATGGAGTGATAGAGCGTTGCATTATATTTTGCATACTAAGCAAACTTTCATTTAAACTAAAAGTGATTTTATTAAATTCTTTCTTTCTTGAAAAATCAAGCAGGCCTTTGGTCAGCTCTGCACAACGCTGCGCACCTTTTGTAGCAGAATCGATCCATGAATGATAACGTTCACCCTCACTTGTATTACCTTTTAACATTTCCAGATAACCAAGCACAATGCCTAACTGATTATTAAAGTCATGAGCAATACCTCCTGAGAGATGGCCTACCGCTTCCATTTTTTGAGAGTGTCGTAACGACTCTTCTAATAACTTCTGGCTAGTTATATTTTGTGCAAGCCCTTCAATTGCCACCACCTTGTTTCGTGAATTAAACACAGGTGTATAGGTGATACGTAAATTGCATATTTCATTTTTTGAATTATAGACATCAATTTCACAAGCATGTGGCTGTACGCCTTTATAAACTTCAAGCAAATTATTTTTAAGATTTTCTTTAGCATCATTATTGATAACTATATTCTTATTTGTATCTATAAAATCTTTTTCTTTATATCCCAGGCAGTTATATACAGAAGGACTTACATAACTGTACTTGCCAATTTCATTGAGAGTAAACATAAAGAATTCATCGCTTAAGTTTTCAACCAACTGACGATGTTTTCTTTCGCTATTTCTCAACTCAGAGTTTAATTTATATTCTTCTGTTACATCATGAAACACAAGAATCACGCCAATCAAGTCACCATTATCATTACATATTGGTGCAGCACTATCTGCTATCTGAAACTTCTGACCGTCATCTGCAATAAGGACAGTATGCTCTGCAAGGCCAACTATTTCTCCACTCGAAATTACTCTACTAACAGGATCTTCAACTTTTTCACCTGTATCTGAATTATAAATTTTAAATACATTTACTAGAGTTTGTCCGCGTAATTTATTTTCAGATATACCTAAAAGCTGACTTGCAACAGGATTCACCCTTTCAATGATTCCAGATGCATTGGTTGTAATAACTGCATCGCCAATCGAATTTAAAGTTGTTTCTGACCTTTCTTTCTCTTCAGATAATTCTTCAATTATTCTTGCATTATCAATTGCTACACTCACCTGATTCGCGAATATCTGTAATAGATTAAAGTCCTGTAGCGTAAAGGATCCGCCCCCTAATTTACCCAATCCCGACAAACCACCTACTATTTCACCGCGCGCTAACAACGGCACCAAAAGCGCAGACTCCATGCCCTCTTCCCATTTAACCTTTTCATTCATTACCCATGGTAAGTCTTTAGCGAAAATCAATGGCTTCTGATTACTCAATACCCATCCACACATACCAGTGGACACAGGAAAAGTCTCATTAAGTATGTCCACAGCATTTTTTCCAACTGCGGCCTTATACGTATACTCATTTTTGTTAGAACTAATAACAGGAACTGTTAATGTTTCAGCTGAAATAACTTCCCTTGCTTTTACTGCTATCGAATTTAATAGTTTTTTAAGGTCCAGCTCAGTAACAAGTTCATCAGTCACTGTTTTTATAAGTTCGAGTTGTCGTTCAGCTACTTTCAATTGCTGTTGAAGGTTTTCTATTTCTTCCTTAGGTTTTATAGTCATTATGCGTTGTTTGCTAAAACGTTACATTATAGTGTGATTTACTTACATCTACTGCGTAGCTACTAACACCTGAAACCTCTGCTTTAACTATTAGATCATTTTCGGTATCTAGCATAAGGGTATCAACACACGGCTGACATATTTTAAATGTAACCCCCAGATTAACGGCTTCTTTTACCAGACATTCTAAAGAAGGCGCACCTTTGCGGTGCATTATATATTTAACGAAACGAGAGCCTATACCTAGAAAATTTAACTGACTTAAAGGTAATAATGCGTTTGAACTGGAATTTAGAAAAGGTATAACTCGTTGTAACAATAAATCTGTTTCTAACACTCGACCGGGAGCAGGTTCTGATTTTTTAAATAATTTTTTAAATCTATATATTAAACTGCGCGGTTTTTTTATTGAGTTTACACCATAAAAAATAAACCACATATTGACGTGATCACCCATAGATGCCAAAGCGAGAGCTACCTCGAAGGCTGGTATCGCTTTATCAAGCTCGCCGCTCACCAGTAATATAGTTGCGCTATTAGCTTTTGTTTTTGGCATACCTATTCTTCTGACTCTAATATTCTAATTATAATTTCAATCACTCGGCCACCCTGAGGTTTAACACTGATTATTTCATGTTGATTTAATTCACAAAAGTCTCTTACTCCCTGTTCAAAGATAGGGTCATCACCCAGAATTTTTAATGTCATCCCAGAGGCAAGTGAACCAACAGATTTAGATAATGATATCAACGGCATAGGACAACACATGCCACAGACATCCAGTTCATCGTCTGATTCACTCATATACTTAACCCTCTAATATTGATAACTTTAGATACAGGCCAGAACACCCGAGACAGTGAGACTATATATATGTTAATAATAGACTATATTTCTCACTTGATGAGTTAATCAAAACTTGTAAAAATTTGATGTTAAAGAACAAATCTCATACATAAGTTTTTGTTTTACCTGATAATACTCATCACCAGGCAATACCGGCAAGCTAATTAACTTCTAATCATGCCGTAAATAATGCGGCTAATTACTTCTGCAAAGATAATAGTTTTATTTCAAAATAAGAGAGTACTTTGGGGAATGGGGTTTTACTTAACGACCAGGCTAGCAATACACCTGCTGTATTTGCCATCATGTCATAGATATCAAAAAATCTATATCCTGTGAGGTCCTGTATAAATTCTAAAGAGACCCCCATCAGTATTAGTAAAACACCACACTGTGATATATTTTTTCTGACATGGTACAGCTGCATAAACCAGCCCATTAGAACGAAATAACCAAGGGTGTGTGCATATTTATCAAAGTTACTAACATCAACGTGCACTGGACTGGGAGTTAGTGAACTATAAATAACATATGCTACTAAACCATAACCTACAAATAGCCATAATCGCCTGTATTTAAGAGTCGGGTTTTTTTCAAACATTGGCGAACATAATAAATAAAAATAGTGCAAGAATGATACGGTAAATAACAAATGGCAACATACCCATTTTTTCTAATAATTTTAAAAAATAATGAATGCAAAAATAAGCACTAACACCCGACAGTAAAGCACCCAGCATTAATGGCTGCATATCATCTAATGTCGCTTCCTTTAAATAGTCCAGTGTTTTCAAACCACCCGCCAGTACAATTACGGGAATAGAAAGCAGGAACGAAAACCGAGCAGCCGCTTGACGACTCAAACCTAAAAACAAACCGGCCGTCATTGTTGCCCCTGACCTTGAAGTGCCCGGAATTAAGGCCAATGCCTGAGCCAAACCAATAAACAACACATCTGTCCAGCGCAGAGAGTATTCATCGCGCTCTTCTCGCCCCTTCACATCAGCCCACCATAGAAGTAATGCAAATACCAGTGTTGCAGTTGCTAATACTTCTGGCGCACGTAAGTGCATCTCTATAAAATCTTTAAAAAACAAACCGGCAAGTCCAACCGGGATAGTTCCGAACAATACCGACCAGGCAAGTTTTGCATCTTGATCAAGGCCTTTACCGACTACAGAAGCGCTCCATGAAATAGTCATCTTTGTTATTTCTTTACGAAAATACAAAACAACCGCGGCTAATGTCCCTACATGAACAGCCACATCAAATGCCAGCCCCTGATCTTCCCAGCCCGTTAAAATTGGTACCAGTATAAGGTGTGCAGAACTTGAAACAGGTAAAAATTCAGTTAACCCCTGGACTAATGCTAGTACCAGTATTTGTATAAAATCCATTATTTACTCTTAATTAATTTTTATAATCTATAACGAAAATCCCGTAGCTCAAAGCCCGGCACGTTTTCTTCTAAACCTTTTGATAGCCCAATCACTTTAAAACGCTCTCCCATCTCTCCGGGTAAACTCAATGTTTTCATTTGTTGTGCTATCTGTAATCGCTGTATTTCTGAAGTCGTAGATGTATTTTCAACAACCTCTGCCAAGCCGGAATTTAATAAAAAATTCCCCTGTGAAGTAAATCCATCCACATCAAAATCGTTTTCAATCGCCGCTTCCGCAACGTCAGTAAAGTCAACAAATGCGGTTAAATCCTGTAGCCCGGGAAACCACAATGGCGCGTCTATTGAACGATGTCGATAATACCCCAGAAAAGATCCCATGTGTCGCTCATCAGAGTAATATTCACTACGCGGATAGCCATAGTCAATTAAATAGACTGCCCCTTTTTCAATGCATTGAGATATTGATCTAATCCAGGGTTTTATGTGCTCGTTTAATTCACTGCTATACGCACACTCATTACTATTTATTTCTAACGCATCAATTTTTTCCGCTAAACCTTTATCAGCTTCACGATAACTTAATTCAAGTTGCTGGTCTTTTATCTCTACGCCCAGCTCTTCTATTTTTTTATTATAAATTCTAAAGCGCTTAACTGGCATTGCATCCAGCACCTCGTTTGCAATGACAATCGCATTCACTCGTGACTCTGGCAGTTTTGTTAACCATTGAACGCGAGATAGCAGGTTTGGCGCTATTTGAGAAATAGTGTCTCTCTGTCGCTGTTGCAACTCTGCGCTTAACTCAATTATGAAATACTTTTCTGGAAGACTTGCCTTTTTTTGCAATGCCAGTAATAAATCTGCTGCTAATTTTCCTGAGCCAGCGCCAAACTCTATAATATTAACTCTGGGTATTTTTTCAATTAATTTAGAAACCGGATTTGCTAAGCTTTGCGCAAATAAGGGACTAACTTCTGGTGATGTAATAAAATCACCCTGCTCACCAAATTTTTGAGCACCACCACTATAATATCCAAGACCAGGGGAGTACAAAGCAAGCAGCATATAGCGCTCGAAATCTATCCAGCCACCGGCTTCTTTAATCTCTTTCTTTATAATCTCGACCAGTTTCTGACTTTGTTGTTTCTCATCAGATGTAGGTTCGGGTAAATCCAGTGTCTGCATTAATGTTACAATATTTAAAAATAATAACCGGCATTCTATCATGCAAAATAATTCAGTTCCCAAAACCGTACTCATCACTGGAGCAGCCGCTCGAATTGGCGCTGAGATAGCCCGCACACTTCATGCTGAGGGTATGAATATCGTTATTCATTACCGGTCTTCTGTTAGCAAAGCAGAAGCTTTGTCTAATTCTCTAAATGAAATAAGAGAAGACTCAGCTCAAATCCTCCAGGCAGATTTACTAATCACTAAAACACTCGACACCTTAGTAGAGAGTGCCTCCACAATATGGGGCGGGATAGATGTACTCATTAATAATGCATCCAGTTTCTACCCTACCCCTGTAGGCTCCATCACTGAAGATCACTGGGATGATTTAATGGGCAGCAATCTCAAAGCGCCTATTTTCTTATCTCAGGCCGCCACACCTTACTTACAACAAACTCAGGGCTGTATTATAAATATTGTCGATATACATGGCTTTCGCCCGATGAAGGAACACCCTGTATATTGCGCCGCAAAAGCGGGGCTTGCGATGATCACCCAGTCTTTAGCGAAAGAGCTTGGACCTGAAATACGCGTCAATGGTGTGGCTCCAGGAGCTATTATGTGGCCAAGCGCTGAATTAGACCCACAAGTACAGGCATCAATTCTTGAGCGTACGTCTTTGAAACGTCAGGGCTGTCCGCAAGACATTGCTAATACGGTAAAATTTTTAGTCATGGATGCACCATATATAACAGGACAGGTCATTCCGGTTGATGGTGGGCGGAGTTTGAATATCTAAATAGTAATTTGAGTTGATAGAAGTCGAAATGACTCTGAAGCGATGTTAGCGCTCTTAATCAGGTGTCAGAACAATCAAAAGCAGCGTTCTAGCTCCAGGTGAACTGACGCCTGACAGGTTTAATTAATTTTCAGATAGTGAACGCTAAATAAATTATCTTTATCAACCCAGGTTTTTACACTTGAAAAGCCTGCTTTTTTAGCTAAATCCTGAAAATTCTCAATCGTGTATTTATGAGAATATTCTGTCAGTATTGTTTGATCTTTCGTGAAATTAAATATTTGGTCATCTATTGTTACCTGCTGATCCTGCAAACTGACCAAATACATTTCAATTCGACTTTTCTCTTCATTAAAAAACGCAAGATGCCTGAATTCATTTAGATTAAAATCTGCCCCTAACTCTCGATTAATACGTGACAATAAATTCAAATTAAACTGGGCCGTATAATCTTCTTTGTCATTATATGCAGCATTTAATATTTGAGTGCTTTTCTGCAGGTCTACTCCAATTAACAAACCGCCATTCTCACCGACCATGTTTTTTATTTCTTCTAATACACCCACCGCTTGTTCAGGCAGGAAGTTACCTATTGTAGAGCCTGGGAAAAAAGCTACTTTATTAGTAGATTCAACATCATATGGAAGTTTTAATTTCCCAGTAAAATCGGCACATACTGCATGCACATTAAGCCATGTAAACTCTGCAGCTAATTTTTTAGCTTCATCCTGTAAATAACGCCTGGATATATCTATGGGTAAATAAGCAATCGGCCTGAGCGCATCAAGCAAAAGACGCACCTTATAACTATCACCACTGCCGGGTTCAATTAATAAACATTCTCTACCCAAATTTTCAACCAGGTCATCAATATTATCGCGAATAATATTAACCTCTGTGCGGGTTGGGTAATATTCATCTGTACTGCATATATCTTCAAATAATCGAGAGCCGGTTTCATCATAAAAATATTTAGGCGATATATATGGCTGCGACGCAGACAAACCCTCAATTATATCTTCACGAAAATCAGCGATATGAGGGTGCTGATCGAAGAATTGAAAGCGTTCTGTTGATTTTTTCATAAAACAATTTAGCTCTGTAAAGATCGCCCTATAATACATCCTGTTCAGGGTGTAGACTACCGCTTAATAGATTCAATAATTTTAATAAAATAATCACTATACAAATTACATGAATAATTCTAATACTGTTCCCGTCATAAAAGATCTTGTGCTTGTTGGTGGTGGCCATAGCCACCTTTCAGTCCTTAAGTACTTCGCCATGAACCCGCTTCCCGGTTTGCGACTAACTCTCATCACCCGAGACCTGCACACACCTTACTCTGGAATGTTGCCTGGTTATGTTGCGGGGCATTATGAATATGATGAAGCGCATATCGATTTACGGCCTCTTGCTCAGTTTGCAAAAGCCCGAATCTATCACGCTGAAGTCAACTCAATTAACCTTGCAGAAAAACAGATACTTTGTCCCGGAAGACCCCCTATAAATTATGATTTAGTTTCCATTAACATTGGCTCAAAACCCGGAACACTACATGTACCTGGCGCGGATGAATTCACTATCCCCGTTAAACCCATCGATAATTTTTTATCGAAATGGGATGCACTTATAGAAAAAGTATTAGATTTCACACAACAGAAAAAAACCTTTCAACTGGCTGTTGTCGGTGGCGGTGCAGGCGGCGTTGAAATGGCTCTGGCTACACAATACCGTTTACAGTACCTGTTAAAACTTGAAAATATAAATCCAAATAAACTAAAAGTTTCATTATATAGTGACAGCGACAATATACTGCTCGGCCATAATGCACAGGTACGAAGAAAATTCAGGCGAGTACTTCATCAACGCGACATAAATATACTCACTTCACACAAAATAGATAAAGTTGAACACAATCAACTCATCAGCGCTGATGGCACAACGCATGCTGCCGATGCTACCCTGTGGGTAACTAATGCGTCTGCACCAAAGTGGTTAGCTGAATCTGGTTTGCAGGTAGATGATCAGGGTTTTATTGCGGTTAATGATTGTTTGCAATCTGTTTCTCATGAGAGTGTATTTGCAGCAGGAGATATTGCCTCAGTTATCAATCACCCGCGCCCAAAATCCGGTGTATTTGCCGTACGTCAGGGGCCTCCATTAGCAAGAAACCTGTCACGAGCTATTCAGAATAAAAAACTTAAAGCATTCAAACCTCAGAAAAATTTTCTAGGCCTAATTAGCACTGGTGACAAGTATGCAGTAGCATCACGCAGCAACTGGTCATTAGAGGGCGCCTGGTTATGGACAATCAAAGACTGGATTGACCGTAAATTTATGCTCAACTTTAATGAGTTGCCAGAAATGCAACAGGCGAAAGCGCCTGAATACAATCAGGCAATGGCAACTGAAGAAAATATTCATGAAATTTCTGCCATTGCCATGCGTTGCGGCGGTTGTGGTGCAAAAGTAGGCAGCACAGTTTTATCCCGCGTAGTCAACCGTTTAAAGCCCATCCAGAGAGATGATGTGGTTATTGGATTATCTGACCCGGATGATGCAGCGGTATCTGAAGTCCCTGCCGGCAAACTTATTGTACAAAGTGTCGATTATTTTCGTAGTTTTATAGATGACCCTTATATATTCGGTCAAATTGCAGCTAATCACGCACTCAGTGATATTTTTGCAATGGGTGCAGAATCACAATCTGCGATGGCTATTGCCACTATTCCATATGGCATCGAAGATCAGGTTGAAGACCAGTTATTTCAAACCATGTCTGGTGCACTGGATGTTTTAAATGCAAGTAATACAGCGTTAGTTGGCGGACATTCCAGCGAAGGCGCCGAACTTTCATTTGGGCTTTCTGTTACGGGTTTGGCTGATCGCGAACAGGTAATGCGAAAATCCGGCATGCAAAAAGGCAACGTTTTAATTTTAACCAAAGCACTGGGCACCGGCACTTTATTTGCGGCCGATATGAGGCTTAAGGCCAAAGGCCGCTGGATAGATAATGCACTGCAAAGCATGTTGTTATCTAATCAGGCTGCCGGTTTTTGTATGCATCGACACGGCGCAACCGCCTGTACAGATGTAACCGGTTTTGGTTTGTTGGGGCATCTGGTAGAAATGACAAAGTCATCGGGAAAAAGTGTAGATATTAATTTAGATACTTTGCCAGTTTTAAATGGCGCATTAGAGATGATAGCTACCGGTATATTTAGTTCTTTACAGGAACAGAATATAAGACTTAGACGAGCCATTAAAGATCCGGGGGAATTACGCAAACACAAACACTTCCCATTACTGTTTGATCCGCAAACATCTGGCGGTTTATTAGCGGCTATTCCTGCGGTAAATGCCGGTGTTTGTTTAGCCGAATTACATGAATTAGGTTACCCCGCGAGCGTGCTTGTCGGCGAAGTAACTAACGATTCAGAAAGCGTTGAAAGTGTTACTTTGAAATATTAAGTAAAAGCAGGGACAGACCACGTTAAATTCACTTTTACTGCTGTGGTCTGACCGCCTATTTACTATTGACTGTTATTGCCTGAACTCATCAGGTCGTCTCAGACCATGCCTCTGTAAAATAATATCGAAATCCACAGACAAATATGCATCGATCAACTCTTCCCTCGCCTGTAATTGATTCTGATTAAAGTCTCCACTAATACGCGCAATAAACAGAGTCGCTACTTTATTACCCTCAACAGGTTCAGGTAATTGAGCTGTTCCACCTAATGGTACAATTTCAAACTGCTCTGGAAAAGTTCTCACCATATACAACGCCAGATGATAAAACAACAAACCGGCATCCGCTTTACCATAGGCGATAGACCAGGGCACCTCACGATGATGAATACGTTGTCCAGCCAGCCATTTATTTTCTGCATTATGGCGTTTCTTATAATGTGAAAATTCATTTCTCTCATTATCAACATCAGCATGCTTAAAGTTATGATGACGATGTTTTTTTCCGTTAAAAATAACATTAAACAAAAGATCAGCACTCCAGTTATTTGGAGCACCCTCATCATTGGCCGCAATATTGTAGACACTGTTACTGTAATTAGTAAAACTACCTACTTCTGAATCAGGATTGGACGTCACCACTCGAACACCTGGTCGACCCAGGTCCCAGATGGATTGAATATTTTTTGGATTACCTTTTTTAACTAGAATAACATTACCATGATTTCTGATGACAGGTAGAGGCTCACCATCAATGACACCCTGCTCTATTAGCTGAGCCATTAAGCCCGCTGGACCCACCGCAATACTGGGTGTGCATTCCAGTCGTATATTTCCAAACGTTAAAGACTTATTTTGAATTTGTTCTGGCGAAACCGGTGGACTGGTCGTGTAATACCAGTTTTGCACAAGGTGCTCAATTCTAGGAAGATAATAGTCATACCACAGATCACGTAAGGCCATGTGATAGTTGCCAGCCGTAGACAGTACGATATTAGTATCCGTGCAATTGGAAATACGCGCGTGTAGATCAAAAATACGATTCGATGTTGGCTCTGACAGGTCTGGCGTTGTAGATGGGATATCCAATGGCCAGCTCAACAATTGCGGTGTATCGATTTCAGGACTGCCCGTAATTTCAGGCACTGTAGCATAAACATTTTCTAACATCATAAACACAGTAGATATAACAATAACTACTCTACGCATAAGAACTTTATTCAATTTAATACTCCATTTACATTTATTTTTTATTTTATTTTATTTTATTTTATTTTATTTTATTATTATTTTTTATACGCGTGCAGAATAATAGAAAACAGAAAGTCTGCTTTCAAGGTCTTCCTTAAAATTGAGAGTGTATGAGCGAAATACTCATTGTAGACTGCTTTACTTGAATCGAACCAAGATGATAGAACTACTTCTTCACTTCAAAAACAATATATTTCCATATGTATGCTTCGTATATATCTTATTACTGTACTGAAAAATATAGAAATTTTTATTTACAGTTCATGCCGGGAATTATACCTAATGTATTGTAACCTGATATGTGATACGTATCTCAGTTACTAAATATGCCGAAGTGATTTATTTTTAACAACCCTACCAATTAATACTTCACGCTCGCCTCGATTTTCATATCTTATTTTCCCGTCCAATACATTTTAATTTTTTTCTTAAATCAGTCCCCACCTGGTGAAAAACCACAACTGGTTTACCTTATCTCATTACCTAAATCGGATAAGCGATATTTAAGCATCCCAAATAGAATTATCAGCTCTTACCCGGAAACAATATTCAGTCGTCATAAATATTTATTTATCAAACAAGCCCATGCATTTTTTTCGACATCTACAGAAAACAACTTCGCCCGTTGCTCACACTGTAAAGACAATTCTTTTAAAAATTCAACATCACTTTCTGCCCTCAACAAAACTTCACGCAAAATATTTTCATTTTTAACCTGAAAATATCCAGAATAGTCATCACCCAATAAACCAACAGACCCATCAATATCTGATGCGATCACCGGCAAACCCGCAACCGTTGCTTCAGATATAACATTTGCACCACCTTCCATAATTGACGGCAACACCATTAATTTGCAGCATCGATAAGCTTCACGCACTTCATTGTGTGACACTTCGCCGAACCATTGGTAACGCGAATTAATTTTCATTTCATCTTCGGCATACTTCGCCCATTCTTCATTATGTGCTTTACCATAATGCAATACTCTAATTTTACTACTAGCAGGTAAATCTCTAACAGCATAAGCTACACGCATTGAATCTTTTTCTTCACGTAAGTGCCCTACAACACAAATATCAAATGTATTTTCCGAACAGTTTTTACTTTCAGATGAAGCTTCTTCCAAAGGTAATGCAGACTGATGGATAACCTGCACTTTATCCAGCACCGATTCAGGTAAAACTTTTGCTGCTAATCGATGTAATGTAATTAACTTATCAGCAGCATAAATAGAGGCTAATGTGGACTCTGAATGACTATGCATAAATCGATATAAATCGGTACCAGTCAAAGCTAATACAATCGGTTTATTCGGAAACTGTTTTTTAAATTGTGCAACTGATTCGGCACTTCGCCATGCATGTAATGCCAGCATAATGTCATACTCAGTGCCATCCCATTGCATTGTGATACTGACTTTATGACCTAATTGAACTAAAAAATCAGCCCAGCGTTGCGCGGTGGCTCGATTTCCATTTAGTGATTTAGGCGCAGCTGGTGTTATTATTCCGATATGCATTTTCATATATTAGACTATTATGTTTGTATTCACGAACCTTTAACAGCTTCGTTAACTTTGTTTAGGTAACCCCTTAGGCTCAACTACACTAAAATTATGTCTGACTCAAATATAAACCCAAAAACAGTAGATGCTTTAATTGCGAATTTAAAAGATTCAAGAGAACGCACTTTAGCACTAATTGACGATTTAAATTCACAGCAACTGATTGGCCCCATGTTAGACACGGTGAACCCGTTGTTATGGGAAATTGGCCACACGGCTTATTTTTATGAATTCTGGATTTTACGAAATTTACATGGTGCAGAATCTTTTTTAGACAATGCTGATGCACTTTATGATTCTATTAATATCGCTCATAACGACCGTTGGAACTTACCCCTGCTAACATTAGAAGAAACAAAAACCTATATGCAACAAGTGCTCGATGCGGTAATTAATGTTTTACAAAGCGACAAGGTCAGCAAGCAGGATATTTATCTAAGTCGTTACGGCTGTTTTCATGAGGATATGCATACAGAAGCTTTCACCTATACCCGCCGAACATTAAATTACTCTGCGCCTAAATTGCCTGGCTGCCACTTTGAACACGAAAGTAATAACGTGGAAATATTAAATGGCGATGTAGATATAACAGGTGGAGAATATTTACTAGGCGCAGCGCAAGATATTAATTTTTGTTTTGATAACGAAAAATGGCAACACCCGGTTAATGTTAAGCCCTATTCAATTTCACGCACAGCAACCAGTTATAAAGAGTTTGCTAATTTTGTTGATGATAATGGATATAGCCACCAGCAATTCTGGAGTGATGAAGGCTGGAAATGGTTACAGAAAAATAATGTAACTGTGCCCAATGGCTGGAAAAAAGGCGCGAATAATAACTGGTTAATAAAGCAGTTTGACCAATGGGTCGCTATGCCGGCAGACGCAGCGGTCATTCATATTAACTGGTTCGAAGCAAATGCCTGGTGTAACTGGGCAGGTAGACGACTACCCAGTGAAGCAGAGTGGGAACTGGCTGCTTCAGGCAGCCCGCATAATATTAATGAAAAACGCCTGTACCCATGGGGTGAGCAGCCGCCAACATACAAACACGCAAATATGGATAGCCGCACAATGGGCACCATTAATGTAAACGCTCTTGTAGAAGGTGATAGCGCATTTGGTTGCCGACAAATGTTAGGCAATACATGGGAGTGGGTGTCCGACACCTTTAACCCTTACCCGGGTTTTGTAGCCGATATGTATGAAGATTATTCACAGCCCTTATTCGGTAACACCAAAGTATTAAGAGGCGGAGCATGGACAACTCGCTCGCGCATGATTCGCAATACCTGGCGCACATATTATGGGCCTGACAGGAATGATGTGTTTGCAGGGTTTAGAAGCTGTAAATTATAGACAGAAACTAGAACGATTCTAACGTTCGCTTGATTTGCTCGGGGAAAGGTCGCTGTTTTTTTGCACTCAGTCCCCGATGATGATGCGTCTGAGCTTTATGCATTCCCACGTAGGAGCGTGGGAACGAGATAAACGACAGATCGTCTTGAGGTGAAAGAGATTGCCCTGTTCAGGTTTATCTCCCTCGGGGAAAGGTCAGTGCTTTTCTGCCCTTTCCCCAATGGAGATGTGCCATAGCAGGGTAAGTTGTTAACTTTAGAAAAAAGCGGGTGAGAAATAGCAGGTTTGCTATTTACTGAAATCGAACTCTATCGGTTCTAACTTCTCTTTCTTTTTATCGAACTCATCCCATAACTCGCCATAGGTCTTTTTAATCTGGGGATGCACTAAATCAGGCGCCACCTCCGCCATAGGCCAAAGCACAAACGCCCGTTCTAAAATTTCATCGCGGGGTATCTGTAATTTGCCCTCATCAATCACCAGATCATCATAAAGCAATAAATCCAGATCCAGAGTTCTTGAAGAAAACCTTGGGCCACTACGGTCTCTTCCGTGCTCGTCTTCTATAGTATGTAAGACCTGTGCCACATCTAACACACTCTCATCAGTTTGCAGGACGATAACCATATTATAAAAGCTATCCCCCTCAAAACCCACTGCTTCACTTTCATAGACTGATGACAATACAAGTTCACCATATTTTTTCTGTAACGAGTTCACGCCAGCACGAGTAAGCGCCTCTCGGTCAATATTGCTACCTAAGCTGATATATACCCAGGCCACGCGTTACTCTTTACTTCTCTCGATCAATACACCCACGTCTTGTGAACCTGTCACTGCACCGGGTTTGCTAAGGCGTAAACGCAACCAGGGCACATTAAAATCATTTAGTACTATTTGAGAACACTGCTCAGCCAGCGCTTCAACCAGTTGAAACTCTGATTTACCGACAAACTCAATTAGTGCCTTAGCCACCGATTTATAATCCAGCGTGTCATCGATATGGTCTGTTTCACCAGCACGACGAATATCTGTACCCATTTCCAGGTCAATACTTACCGTTTGACGGATTTCACGCTCCCAGTCATAAATACCTATCACGGTTTCGATGCGTAAATCGCGTATATAAACAATATCCATAATTTCATTTTCTTAAAAGGTGGTTAATTATCAGGTAAATGAGATTTTATCACCCCAAATCACCAGCTTCAGTCACACTCTTATATATAATTTCTTTGCATAAGAAAGGACCCTGACTTTGAAGGGTTATCAATAAATTCAATGACTTAGCGAATTTATTGCTGCTCATATTTGCCGATACTATACAATGAAGCAGATCAGCCTGCCAATACTCAAATTTAAAGCAGGCTGAATTAAACAGAATTACTTGTTTAGGCACTCTAAATCCGGTATGATCACGCCCCTCAGATTTCCAGAGTATGTTCGGTGTAGCCACCCAGCCTGCTCTCTATATATTAAAGTTTTGACTGGAGTCATCCATGGCTAGAGTATGTCAGGTCACAGGTAAGAAGCCTATGTCCGGTAACAATGTATCACACGCAAAGAACCGCACACGTCGTCGTTTTTTGCCTAATTTACACAACCACCGTTTTTGGGTGGAAAGTGAAAAACGTTATGTTAGATTACGTGTTTCAACTTCAGGTATGCGTCTTATCGACAAGAAAGGCATAGACACTGTGTTGACTGAAATGCGTGCTCGTGGCGAGAAGGTTTAAGGGGAAAGACAATGCGTGAAAAAATTAAGTTAGTTTCATCTGCTGGTACTGGTCACTTCTACACCACAGACAAAAACAAGAAAAACATGCCCGAAAAAATGGAGATCAAAAAATTTGATCCTGTTGTTCGTAAGTATGTGACGTATAAAGAAGCTAAAATTAAATAAAGCTTCTATATACTTCTAAAAACCCGCTAAATAGCGGGTTTTTTTATGCCCGCAATAATTATGTCATTTGCGGCAGAATTCAATAAAAAGTTTTTGGTTATAGACTATATTCATAAACAGAAACAACCAAATAATAAAGAATATAAAAAATGGCTGAAATTTTTGTCGGACGACAACCAATATACACCCGAGATCTGGATGTATATGCCTATGAGCTTATGTCTCACTCCGCCAAAGAAGACAATGGCGAATCCATTGAAGCAGATATGGCTACTTCACAGGTCATCATTAATGCTTTTATGGAAATAGGCATAGACAAACTAGTTGGTAAGAAAACAGCCTTTATTACCCTTACTGAACATTTTTTAAAAAGCGATTACGAACTACCACTACCTACAGACAAAGTCATATTAAAAATCCCTTCTTATATCAATGTAACCGATGATGTAATTGAGGGCACTAAACGCCTTACCGATGCCGGCTTCAAACTGGCTTTAGACAACTATCTTCAACACCCGCCACTACAACCTCTTGCAAGTATGGCAAGTGTGATTGATATAAATATTGAAAATCTGCAAGCAGCTGAGATTCGCGCTCATTTAAAAATATTAAAAAAGCTTCACCCTATTATTCTTGCCGACCATGTAAAAGATCATGATGCTTATGATATCTGCCGTGAGGTAGGTGTGGATTATATTCAGGGTTATTTCCTCAATCGACCACGTATTGTCAGCGGTGAATCTTTAGATTCTAACCAGATGAGCATCATTAACTTACTCTCAATCTTGCATAACGCGGAAACCGATACTGATACCGTAGTAGATACCATCAGTAAAGATGTTGCTTTGAGTTATAAAATTTTGCAGTTAATGAATTCTGCATTTTTTTCCAGATCCACAAAAATTGATTCGATTCAACATGCCACGGTGATGCTTGGCCGCAAACAATTATGTACCTGGGCATCGATGATGGCATTAAGCGGCATGGACAATAAACCCCGCGAACAAGTACGCATATCTATGGTGCGTGCACGCAGTTGCGAATTACTGGCAGAAAAAGCCAATTTAAAACCTGCTGATAGCTTTTTTACAGTAGGCATGTTTTCATCTCTCGACCTGCTCATGGATAAAAGCCTTGAAGATTTAATTTCTCCGCTACCTTTAGCCGATAATGTAGTTGCCGCGTTATTAAACCGTGAAGGAGAATTAGGCGAAGCCATTAATTGCACACTTGCTCAGGAAGAAGGTGACTGGATGAATATTCGTTTCGCAGACCTGAGTACAGATGACTTATCAGACATAAACATCGAAGCCATAAACTGGGCAGAAGATGTTTTAAATAGTATTTAAAGTAAAAAACACCCAGAAAGATCGCCACCCACTTTCAATGGATATGGGGCACCCAGCCCCCTTAACCCAAAGCAGCCAGAAACAAGCGAAGTCAAACTTCACGAGACAACAACAAATTACCCCACTCATCTACAACACAAAACCAGCCAACATCAATCAACGTCGTAGATACCTTCTCAAGAATTAACGCAGGCCCAATAATTTTCTGACCGCTATTTAACTCATCACGCTTCAACAAAGCCACTGCTTTTTCAATGCCATAACAATTTACAAACCTTTCTTCACTCGTGGTTTTTTTAGCCTCAACTAGCGGTAACTCAAAAGGTGGAACATCACCGTTTATGCTCACCCTTAAATTCACAAGCTCAACCGGCAAATCAAGCCAATGTCCATATGTGCTTTTATGCAACTCATGAAATGCCTGCTCAATATTTTTCAAATCAGCACGCTCCTGAACAAAACTCCACGGCAAATTTAACGTAAAACTCTGCCCCTTATAACGTAAATCAACTGTGCGTTGAAAATTAGGTTTTGCTGTCAGCTCAGCACGCATATCATCAATGCCCTGCGATTCCAGTTCGGCAAAGTTCTTCTCTAACTTCTGACAATCACTTCCCATTAAATCCTCAATACAGGAAAGCGAAAGATCACGTCCTGGCGCCGCCACCAACATACCTAATGCAGATAACACACCTCCATGAATCGGCACAATGGCTCGCCGCATATTCAATGCATCAGCTAATGCACATACATGCAAACCACCGGCTCCACCAAAGCAGGTTAATACAAACTCCTGAGGATCATAACCCCGCTGTACCGATATGGCTCTAAGTGCACGCACCATATGTTCATTGGCAATTTTAACCACACCTTCTGCTGCAGTTTCTACTGATAAACCTAGAGGCATAGAGATTTTTTGCATGGCCACTTTAGCCGCATCAATATTAAGCTGCATGCCTTCACCTAAAAAAGCATCAGCCTGCAATCTCCCGAGTAAAAGATTTGCATCAGTTACTGTTGCACCCTGCCCCCTCTGGTCGTAACAGGCAGGCCCGGGAACAGCACCAGCCGATTCAGGCCCTACATTCAGTAAACCGCCGGCATCAACAGTTGCAATTGACCCCCCGCCAGCGCCAATGGTATGCATATCAACCATAGGAACAGCCACCGGGTACTCACCAATTCTACCCTCAGTGCTTAACTTTATCCCACCATCAATCAGAGCCACATCGGTCGACGTACCCCCCATATCGAAACTTAATAACTTGCTCTCACCTGCCAGACCCGCAACATACAAAGCCCCTTTCAAACCACCTGCCGGACCAGACAACAATAATCTCACTGCGTGCTTACCGGCTTGATCTGCTTTTATTGTGTCACCACTGCTTTGCAATACAGATAAGCAGGGAGCTGCTGCATAATCGTCGCCCTCCTCTAATTTAAACTGCAGACGGTTTAAATACCCCTGCATTAATGGCCCTACATATGCATTTAATGCAGTCACCATTCCCCTTTCGTATTCTTTATGCTCAGGCAGCACATCACTTGAACAAGTTACAAAAATATCTCCAAAACGCTCAATGAGCTGTTTCTGAATTTCCTGTTCCTGCTTATTATCCATGAATGAAAATAATAGATTAATCGCTATGGCTTCTGGATTTATTTTACCTATTGCGTCCAGTAGATTATGAATATCATGCTGCTTCAGGGCCTGTAACAATTCTCCTTTTGCATTTAATCGAGTATTGATTTGCATACAAAAATCAGCTGGAATTAAAGGTGAGCCAGGTTTAGGCATTAGATTATATAACTCACGTCTCGCCTGACGACCTATTGTTAACACATCTGAAAAACCTCTATTGGTTATATAAACCGTCTTAACACCTTTAGCCTCTAACACTGCGTTAGTCGCGACAGTTGACCCATGAATTAACTGCAAGCCATCATGCGGAACGTCCAAATCACTAATTCCCTGCAATATTGCCTGCTCAGGTGCCAAGGGGGTAGAAAGCACTTTATGAATGCGAATTGCTTTACCATCAAAATAGACAAAATCTGTAAAAGTACCGCCGGTATCTACACCTAACCAGTGAGTTTTCATCGTTTATTTACACGTTTTTAAAAATTAATATTTTATATGAAATAAAGTAACAGAGTCGAAAAAGCAGTCTTAATGCATAATCACCTTTAATCATCAAAATCTACAATCTTAATGCTTGTATGCTGGGTGTTTCCTGATACTATTTTGCAACATGTCAGCCCTTATACAAGCAAATAACCTACATCGTTACTATGGCGAAACTCTCGCAGTAGATAATGTATCAATTGAACTACATCAAGGTGAAATACTTGCTTTACTCGGCCCAAACGGCGCGGGAAAATCCAGCTGCCTGCAAATGTTATGTGGTGTATTGGCACCGAGTGAAGGTGAAATAGTAATTAATGGGGTCGATCTTCTCGATAATCCCAATATGGCTAAAAAGAATATTGGCTACCTGCCTGACAAACCACCGCTGTATCCGGAACTTACCGTTGTAGAATATTTAACTTATGCAGCACAACTACGTAGAGTTAATAACTCACAAATAAAAGTTTTACTTAAGCAGGCCATTCAGCGCTGTGGACTGGAAGGTTATAACAATAGACTTATTAGTAATTTATCAAAAGGTTATCAGCAGCGAGTTGGCATTGCTCAGGCAATCATTCACCAACCCGAAATTATTATTCTAGATGAGCCTACTGTAGGACTTGACCCCATTCAAATGCTTGAAATCAGAAAATTAATTCTAGAACTTGGCGAACAACACGGGATTATTTTATCAACTCATATATTGCCTGAAGTACAAGCTGTGTGTAATAGAGTACAAATGATTCATCATGGAAAATCCGTCCTTAACAAAAAATTGAGTGATCTTAATCAATCAAATCAGGTTACTTTACGTTTACAGGACGCTCCCGACATTGAGCAACTTAAAACTTTACCAGGCGTCACCTCAGTAAGCGAAGCAAGTGCTAAGCGTTATTTACTCTCCGGGGAAAAGCTGGAGTCATCACTTGCCGAAATAAGCAAACATTGTGTTGATAAAAACTGGGGTTTACTGGAAATAACCCCTGTTGAAAATTCTTTAGAACAGATTTTTCTAAACTTAACAACTGGTGATAATATTACTGTATCGCAGACAGAAAAGGATGCAGCATGATATTACACATTGCACTTCGAGAGTTACGCAGCCTTTTTCTTAGCCCGCTTGCCTGGATAATTTTGGGCGTTATACAGGCCATAATGGCCTGGAAATTTTTGGGTTTTATTGATTATTTCTTCGCCTTACAACCAGAACTGATTAAAATAAAAAATGCACCTGGCGTAACCGACTTAGTTATTGCCCCACTTTTCGATTTTTCTAAAATTTTATTGTTAATAATATGCCCACTCATCACCATGCGACTACTCAGCGAAGAAAAACAAAATGGCTCTTTAAAATTATTACTCTCGTCACCTGTATCTATGACTGAAATAGTACTAGGAAAATACCTGGGCGCCCTTTCATTTTTTGCTATTGTTATATTAATCACCGGTCTAATGCCATTATCTTTATTTTCTTCCACTCAACTGGATATGGGAAAAATCGCATCTGGAATGCTCGGGCAGTTTTTAACCATTGCTGCGTTCATTTCTCTTGGCCTGTTTATGTCTTCACTAAGCAAACAACCCGTTAATGCGGCAGTAGGCACATTTGGTTTGTTAATTTTATTTTTTATAATAAATATTGCAGGCAACGCCACCACAGAAGGTGATAATTTTTTTAATTATCTATCGATAACCCATCATAGTATTCAAATGTTACGTGGCATTGTAAATACAGCTGATATTGCTTACTTTGTTTTATTTAGCATCGGCTTTATATTACTGAGCATTCGCCAGTTAGATGCACAAAGGCTACAAAGCTAATGAAAGCCTCTCCAAAATCTCACCTACAGTATCGAATTCAACACCTGATATTTATAACACTTTTATTAGCATGTATAGGTTTTGCTGGATGGATGAGCAATGAATACAACCAGCGTAGCGACTGGACTGCTGGCAAAAGGCACTCCCTTAGTAATGACACGTTACTGTTATTAAAAGAGCTAAGTTTTTCTATTAACCTACGCAGTTATCAGGCCGATGATCCAGCACTAAACAAGGCTGTTATTGAAATATTAAATCGCTATCAACAAAATAAGAGTAATTTTTCATTTGAATTAATTAACCCGGATATATTCATTGAACAGGCTAAAGCTGATAATATCAAACGTTATGGGCAGACTGTTATTGAATATAACGGGCAGTTTGAACAAATCGACGTTTTATCTGAAGAAAACATTACCAATGCTTTAATTCGTTTACATCGCAGTAAGAAACCCGAGCTTTTATTTCTAAATCAACACGGTGAAAGAAGCCCTAACGATACATCCCCGGTCGGTTACAGCGAACTTACTAGTAAACTTATCAGCAAAGGCTTTAAAATAAGTGAAATAAACTTATTACAAAATGTATTGCCGATAAATAATAGCGTATTAATACTTGGCTCAATCAACAAAAAACTATTAGAAAATGAACAGAAAAAAATACTTCAGTATATAAATGATGGCGGACAGGTGTTATGGCTACAGGACCCGGCGCTAGATGACTCTCAACTTAGTCTGGCTGCAGCACTAAACATAAACTTTATTGATGGCGTAGTTGTCGACAACAATCAGGAAGTTAATCGCATGTTACAGCTTAGCCACCCTGCCATTATTCCTATACTCGAATATAAACGCCACCCTATTACAGAAAAAATGAAGTCATTTACTTTATTTACAACAGCCACAGCCATATCAAGTAACCCTGATAATAATAACGAAAACAGTAGCGAGAATAAAAACACAAAGCACAACTGGATAACATCAGACCTTTTGATTACATCAGACAGCA
>Ga0316206_1001353_pt1 | contig 22354 bp, 22 predicted proteins | sample 6monthpyrite_MG_FD_204942 | JGI IMG/M metagenome (GOLD analysis project Ga0316206, IMG submission 204942) | Microbial mat bacterial communities from mineral coupon in-situ incubated in ocean water Damariscotta River, Maine, United States -... | ecosystem: Environmental > Aquatic > Marine >... | reverse complement strand
CATTCTCCATCAGGGAATGTGATGTGACGGCACTTTCCAAAGACTCTATGGCTAAGCTGTATTTTTTTTGTTCTTTTAAAAATACGGCCCTTATATAGTTTAAATTTATTAACTTCTTTTCATCGTAGAGATGCCGATTGTTTAGTTCCAAAAATTCTATATATTTAACCCCTTCTGCATAAAATTCAAAAGCTATAAAAGTTGTTAATAAAGCCTCATCATCGGTATAGTTATTTTCCCTTACGTAGTCCTTGATAATTGACAAATAAACAGTTGATAATTTCTGACATTCTTCTGTCAGAGGGACATAACCGATAATTGAGAAGATTTGACTCGCTATATGATGTTCATAGCTATCCGCATCAACACTATCCTTGCTCATTAATCTATTGGAAATATCAGTTACCGCTGGTATTTCTTGCGAAGTTCTTTCCATCTTGTTTTTTATTTCTCGCGCACTGGTAGTCTCACCTATGGCCATTAAAAAATCATAATCTCTTGCTGCGGAGTGGTTGCTAGCGTGGTTACCTTCATTACCAGAAAATAATTCTTCAGCCAAATCAAATTTTTCAAGATTGATTTTAACTTCATCTTTCAGTCTATCTATATTTTTAAAAGATTTATTATGTAAATCACAATTTACTTTAGAAGTAGGGTACTTTATTTTTCTAGTTTCAATTAATATCTTAAGAGTATTCAATAAACCCTTTTTTTGATATTCAAATGCATACTTTATAAGTTTCTCATAAATAAAATAATCTTGAGGAAACAACAAAATATATTCATAAGAGTAACTAATCAATTTTTTTAATTTATCGTTATCGAGCTTAGCTTCCTTCGATTCATACAGATATCCGCTAATGATAATTTTATATAAAAAAATTTGATTTTTTATCTGCGAATCAAATTCATTGAGAGCTCTAAATACTTCCGTAACAATAAATTGATTATCGAGATCAATAAAAGTTTCCAATTTGCTGGAAAGCTCCTCTTCATTGCCTTGATATGTATAAAAGCCTACTAAATAGCGGCAAAGGTCCGACAACCTAATCAAAGATTTGCTATATAAATTTATTAGCTTCAAGCCTTTCTTATAGTTTTTATTTGCGAGTAACTGATCTAAATATTCTAATAAAATGAGCTTGCTTTTTTCTACCGCACCAGCATTGATACATATCTGTAAATACTTTTCATAAATATTTGAATGTCCCAAGTTAACAACAAGTCTTTGAATATCAGATGATGAAAGTGATGCAAGCATTGAAAACGCATTATCAAACTCAGCATTATCCCTTAGAAAAAGAATATAATCCCACTTTAAACGAGTTAAGCTGTTTGTTTTTCTTAGAATTGTTAAAGCGCGAATTGAATATTTATAAGCTAAATTTAATTCTCTTGTTAGAAGTTTTTTTTCAAAAATTATGTTGTTAAATACTTCTAACGCTTCATCGAATTTATTAATATTTAATAAATTAATTGCTTTTTCTAGGGTCGTCACTAAAACCTCTTTTTTAAAAGAAAATCCCTAATACAATTTTACTTGATTTCGTCTTTTAAAAAGCTGGTAGAGTAATTATTTCCCCTGAAATTATCATTACTTAGGATCTTTAGGTGAAGGTTTTTGTTGGTTATAATGCCCTCAATAACAGTTTCATTTAAGGCCCTCATCATACGCTTAATACATTCTTCTCGAGTGGGGGCATTAACAATGAGCTTGGCCAACATGGAATCATAGAATGGAGGGACTGTGTATCCAGAATATATAAAATCATCTATTCTAACGCCTATTCCTGCCGGACGGTGATAATGAATGATTTTTCCCGGAGAAGGGGCTTGCGTTATAGGATCTTCAGCGTTTATGCGACATTCTATAACATGGCCTGTAAAGCTAATATCTTCCTGCTTTAAAGAGATTTTTTGCCCGGCAGCCGACTTAATTTGCTCAGCTATTAAATCAACTCCTGTCCTTTGCTCCGTAACTGGGTGTTCCACCTGGATCCGTGTATTCATTTCCATAAAATAAAATTTATTTTCATCTTGGTCATATAAAAATTCTACAGTCCCCACAGAATCATAGTGGACGAAATTTCCCAGTTTGACGGCGGCACTGCAGATGGAGGCCCTATTTTCTTCATTTAATATTGGGCAAGGTGATTCTTCTATAACTTTTTGAAAGCGCCGCTGCACAGTACAATCCCGTTCGCCAAGATGAATTAAATGACCATGTTTATCAGCTAATATCTGTACTTCGACATGTCTCGGACTAGTAATATATTTTTCTATAAAAAGTGTATCATCGCCAAAACTGGCCTTTGCCTCTTGTTTTAATCTTTCAATTGCTGGCAGAAGCTCCCCTATAGCACGAATTTCTTTCATGCCCCTGCCTCCACCCCCCGCTGATGCTTTAATCAGAACCGGAAAACCAAGTTTTTCAACGTCTGAGAGAATATCTGCTTCTCTTCTAGCATTTACCCTTATTGGCTCCAAAATTGGAAGTCCAGCAGACACAGCAATTTTTTTTGATAAAATTTTATCTCCCATTTTTTCAATACAGTCGACGTTAGGACCAATAAACTCTACACCCCATTTTTTGCACATAATCGCAAATTCTTTATTTTCAGAAAGAAAACCGAATCCAGGATGAATAGCATCAGCACCTGTAATTTCTGCGGCTGACAATATAGCTGGTATATTTAAATAGCTCGCCGAAGACTTCGCAGGGCCGATACAAACCGACTCATCGCTGAGCTTTACGTGGAGAGAATCTTCATCTGCGGTAGAATGGATACTAACGGTCTGGATCCCCAGCTCTCTGCATGTGCGTATGATACGCACAGCGATTTCTCCTCTATTGGCAATTAGAATTTTTTTTATTTTCATAAATTAATTTTTCTTTATTTTGAAAAGCACCTGGCCGTACTCTACAAAACTTTCATTTGCTACACATAACTCTACAATTTCACCTGTAATATCTGATTCTATTTCGTTCATAATTTTCATTGCTTCAATAATACATAATGTGGTTCCAGCCTTAACTTGATCTCCTATTTTTACATATTCCGCCGTCTCCGGTGAGGCTGCATTATAAAACGTTCCAACAAATGGAGATTTTACAGCAATGTGATCATCTTTAGGGATTTCCTGAGAAACTCCGCTGGCTGCAACGATATTGGTTACTGGCACAGTATTAGTGCTTATCAAAGGTGAATTGCCGCCAAGTTGAATCGCAAATTTTTCACCATCTGCTTCATATTTTAATTCAAAACAACCTTCTGATTTGGCCAATTCAATAAACTCTTTTAATTTATCAAAATTGTTTTTTTCCATCATTAATCCTTAACTCGTTCTACATATTCACCAGTTCTGGTATCAATTTTTAAAACTTCTTCCTGCTTAATAAACAAGGGCACATTAATTTGCAAACCTGTTTCCATGACAGCTTTTTTTAAGCCGCCTGTCGCGGTGTCGCCTTTTAAGCCTGGATCAGTTTCCACAACTCTTAATTCCACAAAATTAGGTAGTTCAATGGAAATGGGCTTGCCCTTATAATATAGCAGTGTCAGCTTTATACCTTCTTGAAGATAATCTTTAGCATCACCTACGTATTCGGATAAAACGTGAATCGTTTCATAATTAGTTTGATCCATAAAATTAAAACCATCGGCATCACTATACATATACTCCATTTCTCTTTCCTGTAGATCTGGACTCTCAATTCCAGTGTCTACACCTGATTTATATGTTCTTTCTAATACTTGTCCGGTTTCTAAATTTTTCATCCTTACTTTAACAAAAGCAGAGCCTTTTCCAGGGTTGGTATGGTCAGATTTCAAAACTACATACACTTTTCCATCAATGTCCAGTTTGCGACCCTTTTTAAGATCGGTTGTTGAAATACTCATTCTTTTTCCTTTTCTATTAATTGTGAATAAATTGCTAAGAAGTAAGCATTTTTCCCAAGGCCCTCCATCACAATTTTAGAAGCACTTGCTGTTATTTTATTCTGTCTAAATTCTTCTCTGGTATGTGTATTACTTATATGTACTTCAATTATATTAAAAGGAATAATTTTTAATGCATCTAATATGGCAATACTTGTATGAGAATATGCGGCAGGATTAATTATTAATGCGCAAAAATCTCCTTGCGAAGCAACTTGAATTTTAGAAACAATCTCACCTTCAATATTTGATTGGAACCATTCAATCTCTAGGTTATAGCTTTTCAACTTTTCTTGAGTATATTTTTCAATCTCTTTTAAGGTCAAACTGCCGTAAACTTCAGGTTCCCTTTTACCCAAAAGATTGATATTTGGGCCATTTATAACCAAAAACTTGTTTTTTTTCATTTATCAACCACACTTGAAACCTAAATAATAAGTGCGTCAAAATACCAAGTGGCAAGTCACTTGTCAAAATTGGGCACTACACAATTAAGTCCTTAAAAAACTTAATTGGCAATTGCGTCTGATTTATATTGTTTGGCACGCGCTTTTAATGCGTCTAAAAATTGATAAAGAAGTATTTTTCTTTTATTTTTTGATGATTCAGGGCCCTTACCTGATCCAACCTTTTGATCATAGAGAACCATTAAATCCGTATATCCTAGATTTTCGCGATTATTTTCCATGTTCTCACCAGGTGAATCAACTCCGCTAAGAATGCTGCAAACTTCGCTTAACTTATTTTTCGTTTCTTCAGCTTGTGGGTTTAACTCCAATAATTTTTGTAATATTTCTTTTGCTTTTTCTAGATGACCCTGCCCAATATACAAATCTACGAGAGCATGAGTCATAACTGGAGTTATAGACTCTTCTTTTGTTTTACTCACTTTATTTTTAGAATTTTCGCATTTATCTTCTGCCACCTCAATGTCATTAGCAGTATCCTGTAATTCGGCTTCTGTCTCATTATCCGTTGTAAGGGTAATATCCTTATCCATCGTCCAATCATCTTCAATAGTAAGAGCATCTTTTTCATACATCATTTGCTCTGAGGCACCATGATCTGCCAAATTAACTTGGCTCCAATCGTCTAGATTCTCTTTAGTGTTTTCACTATGAGCTGGCAGAAAAACTTTCTGAGGTGAGCCTATTACTGAACTAATTTCTTTATTTTCTAAGGCGGCAACCAGCGCAGCCACTTCATTATCCTTTGGGTTAATGAATAAGAGATATTTATAAGCCTCTAGGGCTTCATCTAATTTTCCGATCTTTCGACAAATTTCTGCAAATAATTTCTGGAGCCTTAAATTATCTCTATTTTTGTTTATGTGCGAGGCTATGGCTGAATAAGCTGTTTCATATTCACCCAACTCAAAGTGGTAAGCAGCGAGGCCTTGTAGGCCTAGAACATAGGTAGGGTGATTTCTAACACCTTTTTTTAAGATATCGAAAGCCTTATCTAACATTCCAAGTTTTCTATAGGCTTCTGCAAGTGGCGCAAAAACTCTTGAATTAGGATTGGCCTGATAGGCTTTTTCGTACTTCAATAGGAGTGGTGATTGACCATCTTTAAAAGTCATAATAAGACCATATCACGATTGTTCAGCAAGTCCTGCCTCTTCTTGATTGATAACTCTTGGCGTAATAAAAATAATCATCTCTGATTTTTTCGACTCTGGGTTATAGGGCGTTCTAAAAAACCATCCTATCAATGGAATATCTTTTAAAAATGGTATACCAGAATGATTCTCGCTTTTGCTAAATTCATAAACTCCACCAATGACGATGGTAGAGCCATTATCTACCAAGACATTCGTGGAAACGTTACCAGAGGCTTTATCCGGAGGAAAGCCAGTATCGGGTGGTGGCTGAAATGATTCTTTGTTCAATTTAATTTCCATGGCAATGGAGCCATCATTAGTTACTTGTGGAGTCACATCCAGAGACAAGGTGGCATCAATTTTTTCAAATGTTCTTTTTTGTTCTGCACCTGTACCTTCCACAATAGCAAAACTAGTCGTCGCGGTTGTTTTAATCGTCGCGGCTTTTTTATTTTGGGTTATCACTTTTGGAGTTGAGATAATCTTAGCTTTTGATTCTGTCTCTAAAAGATTGAGGTTGAAATCGAGGTTTTTTAACCTGCCAAACGAAGCTATGGACAATCCCATAAAGGTGGTTCCAGTTAATCCTCCTTTAGATGCTGACGAAAGCGCAAAGCCAGGGCCACTGGCATCAGTGACGGAGGAAACAGGATCATAACCAAGCGTTAATCCATTCGTGAACCCAATCGTTTTTGAATATCCTTCGGCGACTTCTACAATTTTGGCCTGAATAAGTACCTGGGGTGTCTGCTTGTCTAATACTTCTACAATTTTTCGTATTTTTTCAACTACGATAGAAGTATCCTTAACAATTAAAGAATTAGTTCTTTCATCGGAAGAAATATTACCTCTACCTTTAGTTAAGTACTCTTTTAAAATAACAAGGATATCTTTTATCGTGGCAAAACTAAGTGGAATAATTTTAGTTACGAGCGGCTCTTCTCTCTCAGAAAGTTTTTTTGCTTCAATTTCCAATTTTTTTTCAGAAGTCGCTTGTCTTAAGGTTGTGACGATCAAAATCTTCCCATTTTTTGAAGCCACGAGCTTATTAATTCCGAGAATGGTATCCAAAGCTTGATCCCATGGCACGTTATTAAGTGACATGGTCATCGTTGGTAATCTTTTTATTTCATTTGTCTGTATAATGTTAAAGCCAGATGAGTTAGCAATCATTCTCAATAAATCAGCTATTGGCACATCTTTAACATTAAATGAAATCTTCTTTCCTATATATTTTTTGCGGCCTGAATAAGTTAAATTTTCAAGGATATCTTCTATTGAATTAGATTTGGCAATTCTAAATTTTCCAATTTCTCCAGTTTTTATTTTTTCTTCGACAGTTTTATTGGAATCTATTTTATTTTGAGAAAATACTCCGAATCTATTTTCTACACTTATTATAATCTTATTTGCATCTCTCTTTAAAAGAGATCGTACATTATCTCTTAATTGTATAGCGATTCTCAGATCTTTTTTGTTATTTAGTTTTTCATAAGCTGAGACAAAAACCACTGAGCCTGAAAACTCTGAAGTATCAAAGCCCTGCTTAACTCTCTCCGATGCGACGACGTCTTGCAGGTCTATTAACAATTGTCCTGCTTCAAGGTTGTCATTTTTCTTTAATTGAACATTTGCATTGTCCAGCTCAAGAATAATTTCACTCGTTTCTCCGACCTGATTAAATTTCATCGAAACAAGGTTCGCTGAATATCCTACTTTAATAAAAAATAGAAAAAATAATAGAAAAAATCCTTTTTTCATATGCCCTCTTCCATAAGGTTTCTATCAGTTATTATAACATCAAAAATAAAAAATATTGAATTATTGTGAATTTTTTAAAATTTCAAGCTGACAAGGTTACTCAGGAACGATTGGAATAACCGTCTCTATATACTCATCTTGATCATAAACATTTCGTATTTTCTCAACGACGACAACTCCACCAGGCAATATCGCCTTTAAAACAGCGTTGTTTAATCCTATTTTCATCCCTTCTTTTAAGATATAAGTTTCAGCCGACCTGCGCCCTTTCCCTTTTGAGGTTTTTGCTAAAGCTCTTCTCTCTCTCCCTAAAAGAACGCCAACAATAACTATATTATCGAGAGCAATTTTATCAATTGATCCTAAGTTTGATAATTCTGTTCCTAAATATTTTTTCGTTCTCTCCGCACCAGATGATCTTTTCTTGATTTCCCTTTTAAAGGGGTCTCTAAGAGCGTATGGGTTTTTAATATTTGTACCACTATTTTTAATAAAATTGACATTACCCATTAATGCAAAAGTAAAAAATGATGAAATACATGTAATAACTATTCTAAACAATATAACCTACCTTTTTTTCATTTTTTTTCTGTTTTTAGAAGTTGTGAGTTTTCTTTATAATTGGCATTATACCTATACGCCTCAATTTCAATAACACCATCAATGACTCTAAATCGCCCTCTTTGTTTATCATCTTTTTTTACCAATTTGACACTGTTGACATTCAAGATCCTCTCTTCGGCTGCCAATTTTTCAAAAAAAATGAGAAACTGCAGATAGGTAGCGGTAGCCTTATAGGTATATTTTTTTGCGAAATAAAAACCTCGTAACTCTTCCTTACCGGGAGATAAATAGACATCTTTGATATTTGTGGCTTTGGCAGTTCTTGCTAATAAATCCAAATTCTCTGTGTCACTAATTTTTGCAGGAAGCTGTTGTTGTAACTTTTGAATCTCACTTGCCACGACGACAATTCTCTTTTTCGCAACTTCAACATCAGCAAAATATGAGTTTAATTGTTCTCTTTCTTTTTGCATCTTTTTTAATATAATTTTTCTTCCTGAAATATCAGACTTTCTTTTTTCAAAATCTGCCACATGGGCTATGTAGCTCTCGTAGACGGCGTAGATTGTCCAGCCGATAATAAAAATATGAATGTTTTTTAAAATTCCCGTTAACATAAATTTATATTACCTAATATCTGGATCATATGTTTCAATCTTACCTTCTATTGTAAAAGCTTCAATACGTGCTTGATCATTAGTTTTTTCTTTTGTTTTAGTTTCATCTAGTTTTTTTGTTGATGATTTTGCTAATGTAAGACTCTTCCCAAAAAAGGTAGACTCATTTGCTAAAGAGATAAAGTTGCCAATACTTTTATAACTGGTAGCCCCTCCTTCGATAATAATACTTTTATCTTGTTTAATTTCGATCCTATCTAGCCAGACGTCTTCAGGTATATCTCTTGCTAATCTCTCTAATATTTTTTTTGGATTCGTTCTGGTTTTTATTATTTGGTCTACTTGCTGAGATCGTTTCTTAAGCTTCTCTACTTGTTGGTTGAAGGACTCTAATTTCTTTTTGACATCATCATTAGACCTTATCTCTTTATTAATCTTACTTATTTTTTGATTTATATTATTTAAATTATTATTTACCACCGACAATTGCTCAGCATAAAAGTCAGGTAAAAATAAATCCGGTAAATACATAATAATTACCGCGACCACTAAATATTTTATATTAAGCTCAGCAAAATCAATCCCGAGAACTGTGGGCAGTTTAAAATGTTTTTTTTGCTCAATCAAATTTATTTCAATCATCTATTATCTAACTCCGCATGGATAAGCCAATCGCGACGACACCTCTAGTTGCAATATTTTCCAGTTCAATATCGTCAAAACTTTTTTTATCATAATCGATACCATTAAATGGGTTAAAAAAAGTCACTTTTATATCGAGCAAAGTTTCAAGGCCATCTAATAGATTTGGTGTTTTTGCTGCTCCTCCTGTGACATAACATGCCTTAATATTTTCATCAGATGTTGAGGTTATATAAAATTCATAAGTCTTTTTTATTTCCGTAAAAAAGGTCTCACTGACATCGTTTATTATATCTAAAATCTCTTCAGGCAAATTGCCTTGCTCATCTCCTGTAACTTTTAAATCTTCCGCTTCATGAAATGTAACACCCATTTGTCTCTGAATTTCTTCAGTAATCATCAGACCACCTATATTCATTTCCTTGTTGAAAGAGATTGCGCCATTTTTATAAATTATAAAATTAGTTTTTTGTGCACCAAAATCTATCAAGATATAGCTTCCACCATCTCCCATCTCATCAAATAGGACATGTTCAAAAACATTCGTCGCTGCGAGAATATCCAAATCAACTATTTTTACATTATAACCTGCTTCTTGTACCACTTCCTTAAATTCTTCGATAACGGCTTTTCTCGACCCCGCCAGCAGAACATCAACCCCGCCTCCTTCATTTTCTCCAAAAACATGATAAGACATATAAGATTCATCTACCCCGAACGGAATGTATTGCTCAGCTTCCCACTCAACTTGACTACTAATTTCGTCGGCGCTGCCCCCCGCCAGTTGCAACCTTCTTGCCACAGTATTAGAACCAGACATACCAATCGCAACGGTATCGCTACTAATTTTGGCCTTTTTAAAAGCTTCTTTAATACTCTCTAATATAATTTGTTTATTTTGTATTTCATCTTCAATTAAGACTCCATCGGGCAAAGGCACTGATGCGTACTTTGTAATCTTAATTTCACCAGAAGAATTTCTAGTGGACTCACATACTTTTATTGCACTAAGTCCAATATCTAAACCCACAATAGAACTTTGCCCACCTTTGAATATTCCCTTCAAAGAATTGATATAATCGCCCAACTGAGATCCCGCCATGGAACTCCTACAAATAGTTTTTACCCCGGCTTGGGGCATAAGAAACCATTATCCGGCAACATTTTCCTAAATTCAAGGAATTAGTGCGGTAATCCAAAAAAGGCCAATGCCTGAGAAAATTGATAGGGAAAAAAAATCTGCATACTCGCCACAATAATTATCGCCGGCCCAAATGGCAAAGGATTATTCTTATCCATTTTTTTAAAGACAATGAGAGAAAGCCCAATAATTGAACCTAAGAAACAACTTAAAAATATATTCAGCAATACTCCGAATGGTCCCAAATAAATCCCTAATATACCAAACAGTTTTATGTCTCCACCTCCAAGTCCTATTTGACCTCTCAATAAATAAAAGAGCCAAGTAACTAACAGAGGAAAGCCCAATCCAAAAGCAAAACCACTAAACCAAAAAAGAAAGTTAAAATTTAGTAAAGCATAAATTAGAAAAAGTAGGGCCAAAATAATATTTACACTATTTGGTAAGATCTGATGCTCAAGATCTATAAAAAAATGCACAAGAAATGCACAGCCAATTGTAAATAAAAAAAGAAAATTTAAAACTGTATGCAAAGAAATATATTTTGGAGCTATTAAAATGGCCAAAATACATGTTAATAATTCAATCAAGGGATACCTTAAAGATATTTTTTCTTTACAATCATGACAACGACCAAATAAAAACAAATAGCTTACAAGCGGGAGATTAAAATACCAGGCAATTTTATTCTTGCAATGAGGGCAGAACGATCGTGAAAGACCGAATGGAATTTCCCTAGGCAGTCTATAAATAAGAGCGTTTAAAAAACTGCCCACTAAGAGTCCAAATATTCCTATAAAAAATTTAAATAAATATAGATGATTCAATCTAAATTTTTCCTCTCAAAAAGCACACTTGATACGACAATTAACATAACACAATAAATAAGGACATACAGCAAAGTTGAAAATAAATAACCTGTTTCTAAATGTTGTTGATATAACACAAAATTCTTTATATTTAACTTTGAAAAATCTGGAAATATAAAGGCATAAGATTTAACAATTATATTTATAAAAACATTATCCTTAACGAGCGGTAAGGCCATTGCGTCCGTAATTGCATGCCCAATAATATAGATAACGAGAGTAGACAGGAAAGTAATAATGACATTGCTTATCAATGAAAAAAGAATGACGATTAAAAGTACAGTAGTCGATTCTAGTATCGAAAAAAAGATGCACCATAATATCAGGGATTGATAATCCCCATTCATTAAGAAATAAATCGTTAACGTAAGACCAGCAAGAACAATATTGTTCACAAAAATTATACCCAACATCCCTAAAATTCTTCCCAATAAAAATGATGTTCTAGTTAATGGCCGAGAGAGAATCATATAGACTGTCCGGCTCTCTATTTCTCTAGAAATCAGTGTCGCACCTAAGAAAAGAGCAATCCCAGACGACGAAAGGTAGAGGGAACCCAACCCAAAGTCTAGAGCAATACGAGCGGGAACCCCGTACGCAAACTCTGATGCAATATAGGTTAAAAGAACAAGGGTGATGCCTAAAATCAAAAGAATATAAAAAATCTTACCTTTGTAAATTTCCACAAAAGTATACTTAGCAATTTCTACTATTTTTAATATTTCATTCATCTCTGTGTTCTTGTGTTATAAATGATTTCTTCCAAAGTAGGCTTAAGGCTTACTAATTTAGTAATTGCAATTTTTTCCTGGTAAATGATTTTCAACACTTCTTCTTTTAGTCGTATTGGCAGCTCATAGGTAATTGAATTTTCGTCGCTATATTTCAAATAATTGTTAAATTGATCTCCAAGCCTGCTGGGTAAGATAAGCTCAAGCATTCCCTTAGTGTTATCGTCAATTAATTGATCAATAGGTCCCTCATAAAACACCCTCCCATTTTCCAAAGCAATCACTTTTTTGCACACCTCTTCGACATCTGTAACGATATGACTGCTAAAAAATATTGTCTTTTCTGCCATATTCAATTCTCGAATAATATCTTTAAATTCTTTTCGTCCTATAGGATCTAGTCCCGACAAAGGTTCATCTAAAATAATCAATCGCGGTGAGTGCATTAATGCGGTTATAAAACCCAATCGTTGCAACATACCCTTTGAATAGTCGCGAATTTTTCGATCAAGGGCCCCTGCCAAATTTAACCTAGCGAATAAAGTCTTAATATTCTGCGCAATCTCTGAGTGATTAAGTTCATTTAATTTTCCCATATAGGTGGCCATCTCCCGACCAGTCAAATAGGGATAAAAATAAGGTCTCTCCGGAAGATAACCAATATTTTTAAAAATTTCCTGCCTATTTTTTCCCAATGATTTATCGTAAAAAATCGACCCACTAGTCTGTTTAATAAACTTCATCAATATTTTTAAACTAGTCGTTTTGCCCGCTCCATTGGCCCCCAAAAAACCAATAACTTCTCCTTCTGTAATAGAAAATGAGACATTGTCCAATGCAGTGAATGGCCCGGCCCAAAAGTCTGTTTTAAATTGCTTGGTTATATTTTCAAATTTTATCATTTATTACTTCTATGAGTTATAGGTATAATTGCAACATTATAATCGCCTTTTTGCCATTATAAAATGGATAGTAAACTGATAATTATGAAAAATGCATTGACCCATTCAGTGAATAAAAATAAGAATATCATTTTTATTCTTTGCAGCCTTCTGATAGCCAATTACTTAAAACATAATTTCCAAAAACCGAAAATAATGATTACCAAACAAGAATCTTCCCTTAATTTTGATAATGATTTTTTAATCTTTTTCAGTTTAGGCCAAAAAAGACTTATCTCGAGTCTCTTATGGGTAAAAACGCTTATGGACTCCGATCTTGAGCACCATAAGCAAAAAGACCTTAACTCTTGGATGTTTCTTAGATTTAAGACGATCTCTCTCTTAGACCCGATGTTTTATGAAAATTACTTATTCGGTGGTCAATACCTAAGTGTCGTCAAAGATGACCTTAAAGGTGCTGCTATTATTTATGGCAAAGGAATCAAAAATTTTCCCGATGATTTTTGGCTATTATTCTATTCGGGGATACATTATCTTGCAGAAATGAAGGACATAAAAAGTGCTAAAAAATATTTAAATAAAATAAAGTTCCACCCTATTGCTACGAAAAGAGTTCCCTACTTACCTTCTCTCGTTGCGAAATTAGATGCTAAAGAAGGAGCACTTGGAAATGCTTTTCATATATTAACAATAGCCTATAGGAATGCTCCAAAAAATTCAAAATTAAGTCAAAAATACTATGATTCTCTTTATGCTCTCAAAACAGAAATTGACCTTGCATGTTTAAACCAAGAAGGCAAAAAATGTGAGAAATTAGATTTGGACAAAAATCAGTATCTATATATTAATGGTAAATGGATCGCTCAGAAAAAATGGCTACCGTTTCGCTATAATAAATAGAAAGAATATTTGTTATTTAATCAGCCATTTCAAAGTTAATTAATAACCAGACTGGGGATGACTGAACAACTTAGTATTCGTAACAGTCCAGCGATCTCCTCTCGTTCCTCCGGGTTCCACAATTCCAACTGCCGCTGCGGTGTAGGTCGTTTGTGTTGGAGCAATAGACTCTAACTGGGCTTCACTCCTCTGCGCGTTATTAACTGCGGAATCTGAATTTCCTTTTGTACCTAAGAAATATTTTCCATTCACTCCAATATTGCCATTACATCCTGCATTCGAAGGTACCGCTGCGTTTGCATTCGTGTCAGCATTCTTAAAGCCTGTTGTGTAGTATCGGCTTGACTGTCCTCCATCGGGTCTATAACCCATCGTATTCAAACAAACGGCATAACTATCATAATCTGAAAAAAAAGATAATTCAGCGGTGTATATAGAAGCTAGCGCAAGCTTTGCCTCGGTGGTTTTAGATTTTGCCTGATAGGTACGAAAGTTGGGAATGGCTACAGCCGATAATATTCCTACAATCCCTACTACCACCATTAATTCGATAAGCGTAAAGCCTTTCTGATTTTGACATTTAATTGCCATTTTTTTATACTGCATAACTAAACTCCCTCGTTTCCCAATTAAAGTAGAAACCATCTACAAAAATTATAATATAGTTTCATATTCTCATTTAAACTTTCTTTTAAAATCTAACAAAAACTTATCTCTTTTCAGTATGATACAACGCCAGAGCGAACATTTGTACACCCTCTAACCCGCCCCTCCAGCTGACATAAAAACGGGTAAGTACATGGCAACCATAATCAAAGCGATCAATCCACCCAAGACAACAATAATAATCGGTTCAATTAACTTAGTTCCCGTCTCTATTAAGGTGCTCACTTGCTCTTCAAAAACATCGCTAATTTTCTCAAGCATATTATCCATCTCACCAGTTTGCTCACCAACCTTGAGCATTTGACCTACCATATCGGGAAAATATGTTATTTTACCTAGTGGTTCAGTTAAAGTTTTTCCCTGTACAACACCCATTCTAACTGTTTTTAAATCGTTTGCAATAACGGTATTATCTATCGTTTCAATACAAATATCTAGAGAGTCAATTAATGAAACCCCCGAGCTGATCATAGTTGACAAAGTTCGGGTGAATTGGCTCAAATTTCCTTTGATAATAATCCCACCAAAAATTGGTAATTTCATAGTTAGCCTATCAAAACCAATCTTTCCTGTTGGCGTCTTAATATACGCCTTTAAAAAAACAGCTGCCACCACAATACCGATTAGCAAATTGAAAGAATTTGCTCCGAACCATTTAGACATATCAATCACAAATTGAGTTATCCCCGGCATTTCTTGCCCAGTTTCCTTAATCATATCGACAAACTGAGGAACTACAAAATACATCATGGCCCAAATGACCCCAAATCCAACAGTAACAACGATCGCAGGATAGGTTAAAGCAGACTTTATTTGGGTTTTGGTTTTTTCTGCCTTATCCATATGAAAGGCCAATTTTTTTAAAATTTCATCTAGGATACCCCCTGACTCTCCTGCTTTAATCAGGTTACAATAAAGCTTATTAAATCCTTTTTGTTTTCTCATCGCCTCAGCAAGGGTTTTGCCACTGCCTACATCAGAACTAATTTGTTTAATGGCGCGTTTTAAAGTCGGGTTCTTTTCTCCCTTAAATAGAATCTCTAACGACTGCAAGATAGGGACACCGGCGTTAACCATAATCGCGAGCTGCTTGGTAAAGCTAGTCAATTCTCTAACCCCGAAGGCCTGAGCTAAACCATTCTCAACCATGAACTCGCCAATATCAAATTCTAATAGGGATGGAGGATTTATTTTTTTTGGTCGCACCCCCATACCACGCAAAATTCTTCTCGCATCACGCAGATCGCTGCCCTCCACAACTCCCTGAGATTTTTTTCCTTCTTTATTAAGTCCTATCCATTTAAATTTTGGCATGAGCTATAATTCCATTAAATTCCTTGGCCCTTAACCCCTAACATTTTAGCTAGTTCTTCTGGGGCCGTAGAATATGACATTGCGGTTTCATTATCTATTAAACCAGAGTCTACATGTTTTTTTAAAGATTGATTCATTGTAGACATACCGGTTAACTCTTGACCTATTTGCATTTGTGAGTATATTTGATGAATTTTATCCTCCCGCACGAGATTTCTAACTCCTTGGGTGGGAATAAGCACCTCCATACCCATAACTCGACCACTTTCATAAGACTTTGGAATAAGCTGTTGCGCTACTACTCCCTGTAAAACAAATGACAATAAAGTTCTTATTTGTCCCTGTTGATCTGCTGGGAACACATTAATAATTCTATTGATTGTTTGCACGCAAGAATTAGTGTGAAGAGTTCCAAAAACTAAATGGCCTGTTTCAGCAATGGTCAATGCGGCCTCAATAGTTTCCGGGTCTCGTAACTCACCGATAAGAACAATATCGGGATCTTGCCTTAATAATGATTTTAGCGCCGAAGAAAATTCTAAGGAATCGCCACCAATTTCTCTCTGATTAACTATGCAACCTTTATGCTGATGAATAAACTCAATGGGATCCTCTAGAGTAATAATATGCCCCGACCCTTTTTCATTCAATCTATCCAACAAAGCCGCGAGAGTTGTTGACTTACCAGATCCAGTCGGTCCTGTTAAAAGGATTAAACCGTTGGAGACATCGGTCATTTTCAGGAGGACATTGGGTAAACCCAAAGCTTTAAAATCGGGAATAATAGTTGGGATTAACCTAAAAACCGCGGCGACACTACCCTTAGAAAAAAAAACATTTGTCCGAAATCTCGCCAACCCCTTAATCCCAAAAGAAAGATCTAGCTCCAATTTTTTTTCAAATTCATTTTTTTGTTCTTCTGATAAGATTTGATAGATAAGACGCTTGCAATCTGCTGGGTTGAGCGCCTCTACTTTAACCCGAATAATTTCTCCATTAATTCTCATTCCTGGTGGAGTTCCATTTGTCAGATGTAAATCTGAAGCCTTGTTATCCACCATAAGTTTTAACAATTGTTGAATTTTTACACTCTCGCCAATCCCATTTGCACGTGTTCTTGAAAGAGCTGTTCCCCGTTTGGGCTTGGTTTTATCGTTCACCTTAGTATCCTATTAAAATTTATCTGAACCAGAATTGCTGATTGCTTCATCAAGTGTTGTTAATCCTTGCGCTACTTTTGTCAATGCTGCCATTCTCAAAGTTTTCATACCTTCTTTAATTCCTTGTTTTTTTATCTCATCTGAGGAAGCATTTCTTAAAATTAAATCTTTTATCATCGGAGTAACTCCTAAGACTTCGTAAATTGCAATCCTACCCTTGTAACCAGTTTCGTTACAAAATTTACAACCAGTACCGCGATAAACTTTAATTTTTTTTGCCGAGTTTGGAGAAAAGCCACAAGCAATTAGTTGATCTTCCTTAACGGCGTCATCTATTTTTCGACAACTGGTACATATTTTTCGGCATAATCTTTGCGCAACAATAACGTTGAGCGAACCGACTAATAAAAAAGCTTCAATTCCCATATTTAAGAGTCTAGTTATAGTTGAGGGCGCATCATTAGTGTGTAGAGTAGATAAAACCAGATGCCCCGTCAAAGCAGCTTCGACAGCGATTTCACCTGTTTCAAAATCTCTAATTTCCCCCACCATTATGATGTCCGGATCCTGTCTAAGGAAAGATTTCAAAGCGGCTGCGAAAGTTAAACCTATATCTTTTCTGACATTGACTTGATTAATTCCCACCAAATTAAACTCTACAGGGTCTTCTGCGGTGGATATATTTGACTTTGGCTTATTTAACTCTGCTAAACCCGAATAAAGTGTCGTTGTTTTCCCTGATCCAGTTGGCCCAGTAACTAAGCACATACCGAATGGCTTCATGATGCCCTCTTTAAAAACTTTTAACTGCTGCTCTTCAAATCCTAATTTGGTCATATCTAACTGTAGGTTATCTTGGTCTAATAATCGCAGCACAATTTTTTCACCAAAGAGTGTAGGTAGTGAGGAAACTCGAAAATCTATAGGTTTATCACCTATTAATAGTTTTATTCGTCCGTCTTGCGGTTTTCTTTTTTCTGATATGTCCAATTGGGCCATGATTTTAACTCTCGAGATAATTGGTAACATCATGGATTTTGGTGGTTTTAATACCTCTATTAAGACCCCGTCTATTCTAAATCTAACTCTAAACTCATGTTCATATGGTTCAATATGTATATCAGAAGCCTTCCTTACAAATGAATCCGCCATGATTCTATTAACATAGGTTATGACATCATCTCCGATATCTTCGGCTCTAATATCCGGAGTAGTATTCTCTGTTTCGGAGTCAGCAATTCTCACGCTATCTATTAATTCATCAATGGTGACTGAAACCGTATCAAAAATTGATTTCCAACTTTTCATGGTGGTAAAAATAAATTCAACTGGATGTTGAAATAATTTTTGCAGTTCTGCTGTTTTAGCTAATATAGTTGGATCATATATTGCGACAGTAACTGCGCTGCCAGTTTTTTTGATTGGTAAGACTCGATAGAGAATAATATCTTTACGTTTCAACAAAGATAGAATATTTTCTCCAATTTGCGCTTTTGATAGATCGATAAAAGGAACACCAGATTTATCTGCTAATAATTTAGCGAATCTTAAATCATCAAAAAAACCAAATTTTAGAATTTCTAACTCTGAGATTATACCTTCATCTTTATTAAGCATTAAAGGACGTAGATCTTTTACCGGAATCATACCAGTCTGTGCGATGACTTCAGCAAATGCCTTTTTGAACATATTCAGTCCCAATCTAATTAGTCTTATTCAATGTTATCGGATTTAAATAGGAAATGTTGAATAAATTCTTTCTTTATTAGAGGTAGATGACGGTTTTAATCAACGACCCCCCAAAACTTTAAAGCATGCTTTGCTTGCAGACGAAGCAAAGATAAACCGTCGATATATTTTTTAACAGCGTGATGTAAGTACTTATGTGGTTCAAAATTATAATTAAGATCCCAAAAAATAGTATTATATTGCACTTTCCCTTTAAATTCAAAATTTCTTGCGCAGCAGTTGATCAATATTAACTGAGTTTTTCTATCTCTGATTTCAATATTTTCCAACGGCCCATCTATTCCTCGGCATAAAACTTCATAATTTACAAATTTAATTTCTCTAAAAATTTCTTGAATCACTCGTGACATAACTCCACTACCTAAAATCACCACTGCGCTATTTTCAAGATTAAACTCTGCGCCTAGTATCAACTCATGAATTGCAGAGTAATCGGTATTTGTTGCATAATAAATATCTTTCGATTTTTTAATACAATTGATGGCATTTATTTTTCTGACTTGTTCGCTCATATGAACTTTCTCCAAAAAATGCTCTTTATAAGGAGATGTAATAGATAGCCCTTGAACAATATCAAAAAAATAATTTAGATCTGGGATTTCGGTAGTTAGATTATAATCAAACAAAGTATAATCAACGTTTTCCTGCAAAATGTCTTCATACATCAATTGAGATTTAGAGTGAGCTATTTTTTTTCCTAATAGGCCTAATTTCCTCATCTAAAACCTATTTCCTGAAGTATTTTTGAGAAGATACTACGTCTTTTCGAATTTGCGCCACCAATTCATCAATCGAGTTAAATTTTACTTCTCCTCTTAAATGTGTGAGAAAAAAGATCGAAAGCTCTTCACCATAGATATTAAGGTCAAAATCCAACAAATGTGTCTCAACATGTATCTCATCAGTTGAACTAAAAGTAGGCTTTACACCAATATTCGTAACCGAATTATAAAAAGTTTTTTTATAAAGTGTTCTGGTGGCGTAGACTCCAATATGAGGAATAACCCTTCTCGATGAATATGCTAAATTTGCTGTGGGAAATCCAATTTGTCGACCTCTCCCTTCTCCTTTTACCACTCTTCCCGAAATATACAATTCCCTTCCAAGCAATTTGTTTGCATCGGTGATTCTTCCTGAAAGGATATGCTTCCTAATAATGCTAGATGAAATCTCATGATTATCGATTTTATATTCCCTCTGTAAAATACATTTAATGCTTTTAGCTTCACAATATCTTTGCATAAAATCATGATCACCGGCTTTGTTTGAACCAAAAGCAAAATCATGTCCTAAAAAAAGTTTTTTTATAGGTATTTTACAAAAAATATATTGGTCAAGAAACTCTTGTGGCTTTAATGTGCTAAAATCTCTATTAAAATCAATTTCCAGTAAATAATCCACCCCAAAATTTCTCAATAAGCTACGGCGCTCTTCATAACTATTTATTAAAAAATTGTCAGCTGGTTTTAATATCTCATGAGGGTGAGGTACAAAACTCACGACAACAAACCTCAACTCATCTTCAATACTTTTGTCACGAATATCTTTTAGTAAATCTTGATGCCCCAAATGAACACCATCAAAATTCCCAATAGTTAATGAAACTCCAGCTGTAGGTTCATATTTCAATATATCATCGATATTAGAAATTACTTTCATTTAATTTCTCTCTAGGTAATGGACATTGTTTTGGCGTTCATTTTTTTTGCTAAGCTTTGTAATTCTTTAAAATATTCATTTTTGTAATCAAAATTAGTTAAATGAGCATCATGACCATAACTCGAACCTTCGCTTAAATCAATAAAGTCGATAAAATATCGCTTAGCTTTGTCAGATAAATCGCTTCGTTCAATAATTTTACTAAGGCTTGGCTCTTTATTATCCGGATTGATATAATTTATTAGCTTAAAGGCTAAGGAATAATGGGCTCCAACCTTTTTAATATTAGTACAAAGCTTTATCAGTTCTTTTTCATTTTTATCTCTTTTTTCTCTGCCTAAAACCATTGAAATAAGAAATAACATGATTCCGCATACCAAAACAATATTAACAATACTTTTCCAATAAACAGAAACAATACCGGGATCAAAAACGGGTGCTAATAATCCTACACTGCCCTTTTTGATAGAAAGATTTGACAGCGCAACTGAGTCACTATTTTTAGTCTCTTTGCCCATTTCAGTTTGTTGTCTTGAGGCAATTTGTGCCCCGCTAACAGTAATCGCAGGGATGACAATTGATTTTGCAATATAAGTTTTAGAATTAGGATCAAAAAAAGAAAATTCAATTTTCGTTTCAGGCATTTTTAATGGCCCTCTTGCTAAATAAGTATATTCAAATAACTTTCGAGCATTCGAATTACCGATTTCATTCATATCTCCCTTTGTATCAAATGTTTCTAAATTAGGATTGGACAAAAGTTTTGGTGCATCTAAATTTTCCAACGCCCCTGGGCCTGTAACCTCCAGTTTGAGCTCAATTGCTTCATTAACTAAATATTTCTGTCTTTGTACTTTTAGGGAAAAATCATGCTCTCCTATCAAGCCTAAAAAATTCTTAGGTATATTTTCTGCTGGCAAGGGAAGAACATTTATTTCAACCTTTGCACTACTCGTGGTTTTTACCATGTATTGACCTAAGGAAAATCCAAAACCACTAAAGGGGCGATTCCTATTCCGAGAAGAATATTGCACCTTTAGCCTTAAAGGATCAATTATAAGCTTCCCTGTTTTTTCAGGATAAACTCTGGCAGAATATTTTTTAGAACGCTGATAAACAATGCCATTAAAGTCAACTGTTTCGGACCGTTCATTTGGAACATGAAATCTTTTAATAAAATTATTTAATTTCGGAAACTCCGCAATTTCATGGGCAACGATTGGAACGTTATAATATAAATAATAATCGACATCGATTCCCTCGCCTATATAAGCTGTGAATTTAGAAGGAATCGCGGTCACAAAGAAACTTTTAGGTTTGGCACCCTTTGCCAAAACTCGAATGTTTAGATCCTTAAAAGATAATAACTTCTTACCAATATTAACTTTTATATTTGACAGTTTAATGTTCCCCGCTCTTTCCGAAACTAATTCATAAGATATTGCTGCCTCTCTCTTAGTGCTAACTTTTCCGTTTATAATTGTCGTTCTTACGCTAAGCCCATGATTTTTTTTCCCTAAGACCTCTGTCCCACCGGGGTTAAAAGAAATATAGGGCTCATTATTATCGTCAGTATCAACTTTAAAAATAACTTTGAATGGTTCACCTTTAATTGGATTTTTTGGATCAATCTGTATTTCAACTTCGGTTGCTTTGAGACCGCCGCCTAAAATCATAACAATGAGTATAAATAATATTTTTACCATCTTCTTACCCTACCAATCTTTTTTATCTCTTTTATCACGTTTACCTTTTGTGCTAGTTTTAAAATATTTTTCTTGTAGTTCACGGTCTTCATTTAAAATCTGCTTTAGCATTGCTGGAATTTTGATCATCTTTTTCTTTTCTTTTAATGCTTTTTCTTTCTCTTCTAATGTCTTGGGCTTATTATTTTTCTTTGACTTATTCTCATTCTGGTCCTTGTTCTGGTCCTTCTTCTGATCCTTCTTCTGGTCCTTGTTCTGGTCCTTGTTCTGGTCCTTATTCTGATCCTTGTTCTGGTCCTTATTCTGGTCCTTGTTCTGGTCCTTGTTCTGGTCCTTGTTCTGGTCCTTGTTCTGGTCCTTGTTCTGGTCCTTGTTCTGGTCCTTGTTCTGGTCCTTGTTCTGGTCCTTGTTCTGGTCCTTGTTCTGGTC
>Ga0316206_1001352_pt1 | contig 22368 bp, 25 predicted proteins | sample 6monthpyrite_MG_FD_204942 | JGI IMG/M metagenome (GOLD analysis project Ga0316206, IMG submission 204942) | Microbial mat bacterial communities from mineral coupon in-situ incubated in ocean water Damariscotta River, Maine, United States -... | ecosystem: Environmental > Aquatic > Marine >... | reverse complement strand
CTTTTTCACTTTTCAAATCCGCTAAAATATTTTGGCATTCAGCTTTCGTGGTGTTGCTGATTTTTTCCACTAACAGTTTTTCCTCCTTGGCAGGGAGCGGGACGTCTTTGAAAAATCCGCTCAATAAATTGGCGTTGGTCAAACTCATTTCTCCGCTATCAATTTTTTCTTTGGCGGCGGGGACTTTGCGACTCAAGCGCATGGCGCTGAGGCGGCGGTAGGCCTGGTCTTCGCTGTAGTTCAATTCGCCTACGGCGTAATCAAAAAGAGATTTGTATTTGAGATCGCAATAAAGTTTGCGCTGTTCGATGATTTGCAGGTGATCGATGATATTGGCGGTGAGCTTTTTTTCTTGGATGACGAGATCTTTGGTGTTGTTTAAAATTGTTCGGTCGCTTAAGTTTTTTAAATTCATGGTTTTCTCCCACTCAATGATTTTGCTAAATTTAGCATAGTTCAGGGGACTTTAAAAATGTCAGAACCTTTCAGAGGGCGATGGATAAGGGGTTGAGGCGTTCATCACCACGTCTTCCAAGCGTTGTGAAGTGGCGCCACTGATAATTTTTTAAAGGGACATTAAAAAATGGTAAAAAAGACTTTGCAAGTGCGCTAGCGCTGAACTCAGTGTTCAAAAATAAAAGAAAAAAAACCTTACTTTTTCAAATAGCGAAATATTATCTATCATCCACAGGTGATCAACAATCAAGCATCATCTTGTAATATTTATGGGCCGAGCTAGAAAACTTCTCACCCCTGTGCGCGCTCGCTCCATTGTCCGCGCCAGCGCTGATAATTTTCTGCCCCATGATTTCACGGCGGAGAGTCCTGCACTACCGTGCAAAAATAGCCGGGCCGATCTGGGAATATTCAGATCGCCAAACAAAAAGAAGTTAGGGCAGTTCGGGTTAACATTTTCTTAAATCCGAGCGTAGCGAGTTTTTGTTCCGCTTAATGATGGTTTAGAATTCAGCGTTTTTGATAAGGTTGCCCATTTCAATGGCGGCGAGAGCGCTGTCCCAACCCTTATTGCCAGATTTTGTGCCGGCCCTTTCAATGGCCTGTTCGATAGAGTTGGTGGTGAGCACCCCGAAGATCACGGGGATTCCCGAGTCGAGAGACACTTTACTGATACCTTTAGCAGTTTCATTGCAGACATAATCGTAATGAGTTGTCGATCCTCTGATGACGGCGCCGAGACAAATGATGGCGTCGTAATTTTTTGTCTGCGCCATTTTTTTAGCGATGAGGGGAATTTCAAAGGCACCTGGCACCCATGCGACGGTGATATTTTCTGCTGCCACTCCGTGACGAGTAAGGCAGTCTAAAGCACCGGAATAAAGTTTACTGGAGATAAAATCGTTAAAACGTCCCACGATAATTCCAATTTTTAAATTTCCACCAGTTAATTGGCCAGCTATTTGTCTAGACATAAATCCTCCGCAGTCGTTGTTGCATGATACTTTTTTCTATAGGTGATAAGGTCTTCAATGGAGATCATTTTTAAGGCATATTTTTCTGCTAAAATTTCCAAGTCTTTTACCCGCGCCATAGTGCCGTCTTCGTTGAGAATTTCACAGATAACGCCGACGGGATGCAGATCGGCCAATATTGCTAAGTCAACGGCCGCTTCGGTATGCCCTGGTCGCTTTAAAACACCTTGGTCATTCGCAATCAGTGGGAAGATATGCCCCGGTCTAATAAAGTCAAAGGGTAGCGTGGTATCGAGGGTCAGGAGTTTGGTCGTTAGAGCGCGGTCACTGGCAGAAATTCCCGTGCCGCCAATGCGGGCATCAATGGAGATGGTAAAGGCGGTGTAATTGGGGGTGTTATTATTTTCCACCATGAAGGGTAGGTCCAGCTCTTTTGCTCTTTGTGCGGTTAGTGGCGTGCAGATGAGACCTTTGCCTACAGAGGCCATAAAATTGATATCCTGGGGGGTTATATGCTCTGCCGCCATGATGAAGTCTCCTTCATTTTCGCGATTTTCATCATCCACAACGATAAGCATTTTACCATTTTTAATATCGATGAGAGCGTCTTCAATTTTTGCAAATTTCATTAATATCCTTGTTGCTGCAGCCATTCTTTAGTCAGGGGCGAGTTATTTTTTTCTCCAGCGATGAGAAAGTTTTCAATGTATTTGGCCAAAATATCCACCTCCATATTGATTTCATCGCCAACTTTTTTATCTTTTAAATTTGTCTGCAAAATGGTGTGGGGAATAAGAGATACTGTGAGAGAAGTTTCATCGAGGTCGGCCACGGTTAAACTAATGCCATCGAGTGCTATTGAACCCTCTTTAATAATATATTTTCTTAAATCATTTGGTAGCGCCAAAGTGTAGAGGTAATTGTCACCAATGGCCTGAATATTGAGTATCTGGGTCTTACCATTGACATGCCCTTGCACAAAATGGCCGCCTAAGCGATCTGAAACTTTAAGCGCCAACTCCATATTAACTTTACTACCAACTTGCAAATGACCAAGGGTGGTTTTTTCTAACGTGATATGCACCGCCTGAATCGTAAAGGTGGAGGAAGTAACCTGAGTGGCAGTTAGGCAGGTGCCGTTAATGGCAATGGAATCATCTACTGCAATGTCAGAAATGAGTTGTTTTGATGCAATGACAAACTCTTTTCCCTCAGAGTTTGTTTTTACTGCGCTTACAAGACCAACTTCTTTTATTATCCCGGTAAACATTTATGATCCTCATTTGAGTCGTGGTTTTTACTCTCTAAAATATTTTTTTGTAAACTAAAGACCATCTGGCTGCCCATTTGTGAGAAGCGGCCATTTTTTAAATTTAGCGCTTGGCCCATTTTATCCAATCTTGGGCCACGATAAATATTTTCTCCATCACCCAAAAATTTTGCTGAAATAAAAACCGTCAATTCATTGTAGAGGGAAGCGTTGATAAAACTTGAAAAAACTGAGCTGCCACCTTCGACGAAAATTGATTTGATACCAAAATCGTAGGCTTGTTTAAGGCAAGAGTTTAAATCGCCAACGAAAAGGGTAATTTTTTTCTCTTTGATTATTGCTTTTGTTTCTGTGGAAAGTTGTTCATTTTTTGTCATGAGAATAGTTCTATCCACATGTTTATCGTTGAAAAGGTTCATCTGCCAGTCGAGTTTTTCGGGATTTCCTAAAATAATTCTATAGGGGACTTTGCCATTTGCAGCGACACCCATACGGATGCTGAGGAGTGGGTTATCCTGGTTGACAGTATTGCGCCCAATTAAAATTCCATCGTAGAAAAATCTTTGTTGATGAACCCATGTGCGCGCCACCTTGTCGGAGATCCAGCGCGAGTCACCGGTAAAGGTCGCAATTTTACCGTCGAGAGTTTGCGCCATTTTAAGATGGATATAGGGTGTGAGATTTTGCATATTATGCATAAAAACTTTATTGAGGATTTCTCCGCGTTCTTTGAGCACCCCGGCGACAACTTTAATTCCTGCAGCTGCCAAAATCTTGGCACCTTTGCCGGAGACTGCGGGATTTGGGTCGTGGTTGGCGAAAATAACTTTAAATATTTTTTTGGCGATGATGAGATCTGTGCAGGGGGGGGTTAATTTTTTCTGGTGACAGCAGGGCTCCAATGTACAAATGAGAACGGAGCCGGCAACATCGTGGTTATTTTGCTCGGCTTCTTTGATAGCGATAACCTCGGCATGATCGGCTCCCGATTTAACATGAAAACCCGCGCCGATGATCTCGCCATTTTTGACGAGAATGGCACCCACCATGGGGTTGGGGGAAGTTGTGCCCCGACCTTTTTCGGCCAATGCAAAGGCCTGATCCATGTATAAAGAGTATTTTGCCGGTTCCAATATTTTTGCCTTTTTTTTAACTCATAGCATATTTATACTTTTCCGCAAATATATTCAGCACAATGTAAGTTTTGCTCAATAAATGCCATTAGATAATCGTTAATAGAGCTACCTTACCCTTTTACTTATTATCAGTCGATATTTTGTCTAGCTGCTCCGTTGCTCTTATGATTAAAATTAAGTAAATTTAGCATATTTTATTTTCGTAATATATATGGGAATTCAGATTATGAGTTTAAAGCAAAAAATAGATATCGAAGAAGATTTACTGGCCTTTGAAACTCTCGCCTATCGACTCGGTTTTAAAAGGACCGATGGTCAGATTTATGGACTTTTGGTTTTAAGCGAAACTCCACTTTCCTCTGAAGAAGTTGAAAAAGCGCTGGGATTATCCCAATCGGCGGTGAGTATGGCGCTAAAAAAATTGGCCGACTTTAAAGCTATAGTGACTACGGATGATCGCCTGAGGCGATGTAAGGTGCATACCGCCAGCAGTGATAGCTTGGCGCTAGCGTCGAATATTTTTAGGAAAAGAGAGCAGCAGGATATTGAGGATTTTAAGTTTAAGACGCAAAGTGCCATCGACAAATTGCGTGGTGCTGGTGAAGGGGAAGACACAGAACGTATGCGCCGTTTGAAGTCGATGGTGTCTACTTGTGATATTGCCGATGCCATTATGAAATTCGTCATTGCTATTAGTCAGTTGGAATTGACGCAAAAAGTTCCCCATTTTGCCACTCGTTTGCCGCAATTATTTGAGCTTGTTTTGGCGGGGACAAGTCCCTTGTTGGATGCTACAACGCAATTTAAAAATACGATTACCAATAAAATCAATATGTCTCCTCTAACGGAAAAAATTAGAGGTGGTATTACCCATTTTTTTGATGGCAATCAAAAGGATTCATAAAACTAAATAGAGGTCATTTAATGCAGACGAAACAGCGAGTGGTCATCACCGGGGTTGGGCTAACCGCACCCAACGGAAACAATTTAAGTGAATTTAGAGCGGCCCTGTTAAATGGCGTGTCTGGGATTTCACATACAGAAATACGGCATATGGGTAAGGTGGCGGCGGGGCTAAGTGATTTTGATGAAACTAAATATCAGTCAAAAAAAATGCGCAGGCGGGGGACTCGTGCCGGTTCTATCGCTATTTATTGCGCCAACGAGGCGGTGCTCGACGCCGCTATTAATTTTTCTGAAATAGATCGTTCCCGGGTGGGTGTTTATTTAGGCATTACGGAACATGGAAATGTCGAAACGGAAAATGAAATTCACGAGCTTTACACCAGTCATAAATTAGATGTTTCCCTGTGGTCCCATCATCACAATCCACGTACAGTGGCGAATAATCCAGCGGGGGAAGTGACTCTTAATATGCAAATCACGGGACCCCATTACACCATTGGTGCCGCCTGTGCTGCGGGAAATATGGGTTTGATTCAAGGCCTGCAAATGCTGACGTTGGGAGAAGTTGATCTCGCACTCGTGGGAGGGGTCTCTGAGAGTGCCCAAACTTTTGGCATCTTTGCCGCATTCGCTAGTCAGGGAGCGTTGGGTAGTCACGAGGATGCTAGTCAGGCCACTCGACCTCTGGATAAAAATAGAAATGGTATTGTGGTCTCCGAGGGTGGTGCTATTTACACATTGGAGAGACTTGAGGATGCGCAGAAAAGAGGCGCTAAAATCTATGCGGAGATTGTGGGTTACCATTGTAATTCCGATTCCACGGATTTTGTGTTGCCGAATACTGAAAGACAAATTGAATGTATGCAGGCGGCTTTAAAAAAGGCCGAAATAACTGCCGAGCAAATTGATATCGTCAATTTGCATGCCACTGGAACAATCATGGGAGATATCCAAGAATGTGAGGCAGTCAGTGCTGTTTTTGGTTATTCTGAAAAGACTTTTATTAATAGCACTAAAGGATTTATTGGCCATGCTATGGGGGCCGCTGGGGCATTGGAGTTGGCCGGCAACTTGGGTAGTTTTAGCGATCATTTAATTCACGCTTCGCAAGGTATTACAGAGGTCGATGTTAAATGCGACCTGAAAAATCTTGTGAAAGAGGGGCCGATTCGTGGTGAGATCAATTATATCTTAAATAACTCTTTTGGTATGTTGGGAATAAATTCAGCAGTGATCGTAAAAAAAATGCCAGATAGTAACCGAGATAGTAACCGAGATAATAATCGAGACAATCCAAAAAATCATGAAACAAACAGAAAAGAAAATTAGGAGAGGAAAATGCAAACTATTCAAACAGCAGTTCAAGTGAGGCAAGCGGTTTTAAATATTATTGAAGATATTGCGCTCGATGAAGATTTAACAAATATAAAGGACGATCTAGCACTGAGAGATCAATTGGATCTGGATTCAATGGATTTTTTAGATATTGTGATGGAACTAAAGAAACGACATAAAATTGAGGTCCCGCAAAATGATTACCCACAATTGGCAAGTTTGCAAAGTTGTGTCGATTATTTGATGCCAAAATTCCAATAAGTTTACGTTTTTATGCAAGAGCATTTTGATGTAGTGATCATAGGGGCAGGTATGTCGGGCCTGGCGGCCGGTATTCGCCTGGCGATGTTTGATAAAAAGGTGTGCATCCTAGAAAAACATGCCATCCCCGGTGGCCTCAATTCTTATTATAATCGCGGGGGGTTTGCCTTTGACGTCGGTTTGCATGCGATGACAAATTTTGTGGCAAAAGGTGAGCGCGCTAAACCTTTGACTAAGTTACTTAAGCAATTGAGAATTTCCTATGAAGAATTTCAATTATTTGAGCAAACTAAATCGAAGATTCTTTTTCCCTCACACCAACTGTCTTTTAATAATAATTGTGATTTATTGCGCGCAGAGATTGCGCGAGAATTTCCTACTCAGAGTGACGCCTTTGAGAAATTATTAAAAGTCGTCGCCGAGTTTAACGAATTGGATTTACAGACTGGGTATTGTTCGGCAAAAGATCGAGTCGCAGAAATTATTCGTGATCCAGCATTGTTAGAGATGATCTTTTGTCCCTTATTGATTTACGGTTCTGCTTGGCAAGACGATATGGATTTTGCCCAGTTTGTTATCATGTTTAAAAGTATCTTTCTCGAAGGGTTCTCTCGTCCCAAAGGGGGGGTGCGAACAATTATTGATCTGTTGGTGAAAAAGTTTACTGAATTGGGGGGCGATTTACGTTTTCGCTCTGGTATTGAAAAGATTGAATGCAAAAATAATTCTGTGCGGGCGGTTCATCTCAAGCGGCAAAGTATCACGGCCGATAAAATATTTTCCAGTGCAGGGCTGCCGGAAACACTTAGCATGCTGACAGAAAGTGTTGAGCTGCGACCGCGCCTTGGTGAAATGACTTTTTGCGAGAGTATTTTTTTATTTAAAGAAAAACCAAAGGATTTTGCCATTGAGGAGACGATTATTTTTTATAATAATCGACCGGCCTATGAGTATCGTGTTCCGCGAGGACTTTGCGATTTGCAAAGCGCGGTCATTTGTCTCCCGAATAATTTTTTACACGATGATTATGCGCAGGGGGTGGTGCGGCTTACGAATATTGCCAACTATCGCGCCTGGCAAGCCTTAGAGCGTTCACAGTATAAATTAGAAAAAGAAAAATTGGCAGACAATGGCAGGATTACCATGCAGAAGATTTTTCCGACATTTAAGAGTGAGCTTATTTATAAAGATATTTTTACCCCTACCACCATAAAAAAATTTACTGGCCATACTGGTGGGGCAGTTTATGGTTGCCTAGATAAGAGTCGCGATGGAACGACACCAATTGCTGGGCTTTATATCTGTGGGACAGATCAAGGCTTTCTGGGCATCGTTGGTTCCATGCTGAGTGGAATTTCTATGGCGAATTTGCATGGCCTTATGACTGAATGAATGACTGAATGAATGAATGAATGAATGAATGAAAAATGGCAGAAGAATTTTAAAATAAAAAAAATATCATAATGAAGAGAAAGGGTGGAAAAGTGAAATTTAAAAATGTTGTCATCGAATCATTCGCCTACGAATTACCAAAAGAAATTCTTAGCACTGAGGCGTTGGAAGCGAGGCTGGCAGGACTCTATAATAAATTAAAACTTCCACAAGGGCGTCTGGAGTTGATGACCGGAATTAAGGAACGACGTCTTTGGCCCCGTGGCACGAAACCGAGTTCCCTGGCCGCCCTCGCGGGAGAAAAAGTTTTAGCTAAGACAAGACTTAAGAGAGCAGATATCGGTCTTTTGATTAATGGATCAGTGTGCCGCGATTTTTTAGAACCCGCTACTGCGGCGCTGGTTCATAAGCGGCTAGGTTTGGCAGATGAATGTGAATTTTTTGATCTCTCCAATGCATGTTTGGGGGTCATGAGTGGGATCACCACGATGGCAAAATTGATCGAGGGAGGTAGTTTGCTGGCCGGCTTAGTTGTGGCGGGAGAAAATGCTGGGCCTTTAATCGAAGACACTATCCAGGAATTATTAACGAATCCTGATATCACTAGAAAAAGTATCAAAAAATATATTGCTAACCTCACTATTGGCTCCGCCGCTGTCGCCTATTTGATTTGCCATAAAGATCTCGCCCCGCATGGCCATCGGATTTTAGGTGGAGCGAGCTTAACAGATTCCGATGCTCATGAATTATGCCAGGGGAGTGGAGATATCAATTCCATCATGATGGAAACGGACTCGGAAAAATTACTCACAAAAGGTGTTCATTTAGCGCAAAGAACTTGGCGTCAATGTCTGGAAAATTTGGGGGATCAATTTAATCCCGATTGGGTGATTGGTCATCAAGTGGGGCTTGCCCACGAGCAATTGATGTTAAATAAATGTGCATTAAAAAATACCAAGACCTATTCAACTTATGAAACCTTGGGAAATACTGGTGCTGCAGCATTGCCTCTAACCTTGATTAAATGTGCTGAAGATGAATGTCTTAAAGCTGGTGATCTGGTGGGACTCATGGGGATAGGTAGTGGATTGAGTTCTGTTATGTTAGGAGTTGAGTGGTGAGTTTAAGTAAATCATTGTATCCGTTTCACAATCATTATATAAAGTTAAAATCTAAACATAAGATGCATTATTTGGACGAGGGTAAGGGGCCGCCACTTATTATGGTGCATGGGAATCCTACTTGGTCTTTTTTTTACAGAGATTTGGTGAGAGAGTTTTCTAAAAGTTACCGGGTGATTGTGCCGGATCATATTGGCTGCGGATTTTCTGATAAACCACAAGATTATGCCTATACCTTGAAAAATCATATTGAAAATCTCAATGAACTGGTGGAATATCTTCAGTTCGACAAAACACAGCAAAAGCTTAATATGATCGTCCACGACTGGGGGGGAGCGATTGGTTTTGGGATGGCGAAAAAACGCCCTCAAAAATTTGAGAAGATTGTGATTCTCAATACTGCCGCTTATCGCTCAAGGGATATTCCCTTTGCTATTAGTAGTTGTCGCCTGCCCATTATTGGTGAACAAGTTATTCGTAGGTTTAATGGTTTTGCAAAAGCGGCCACGTATATGGCGGTAAAAAATAAATTGCCCAAAGATGTGGCCGCAGGTTTTTTACACCCTTATAATAATTATAAAAATAGAATTGCTACTTGGAAATTTGTTTTAGACATACCCATGCATAAGTCACATCAAAGCTATAAAACTTTAACCGAAGTTGAGCAGGCCTTGCCAATGATATCGGGGGAAAAAATGATTCTTTGGGGGGGGCAAGATTTTTGTTTTAATATGACGTTTTTTAAACGTTGGACGGAGATATACCCACAAGCAAAACAAGTCGTGCTGGAAAAAGCTGGGCATTATCTTTTGGAAGATGCAAAGTTGGAATCTATGGCGGCGCTGAAAGGATTTTTATAAATGGTAAATATTGTTGAGGTCTTTGAAAAGCAGGCGTCTTTACGCCCCGAAAAAACGGCCATAACTATTGCAAAAAAAGATCGCTATGCAAGTTTAACTTTTGGCGAACTCATGCAGCGATATGAATTATATGCGGCCAATTTTTCTGCGCTTGGCATACAAAAAGGTCATAAAATTCTGTTGTTTATTAGGCCCTCTTTGGATTTTTCTGCCGTTACTTTTGCGCTTTTTAAGATTGGTGCCGTGCCCATTTTTATCGACCCGGGAATGGGCAGAAAAAATTTGTTGGCGGCCATTGAATTGGTACAACCGGATGGGTTGATCAGTGAACCCAGTGTGCATTTTTTGCGGCTTATTTATCGACAGGCTTTTAAAACCGTGCGTTTTTTTATGACGACGGGTTTTATTCGCTGGGGAGAAATGCAACGTTTAAGAGACCTGCAAAAGGAAAACTTAAAGCCCCCAGAAGTTGCCATTAAAGAGAGTGATTTGGCGGCGATTCTTTTTACCTCGGGGGGGACTGGCCGACCGAAGGGCGTGGAGTATACGCATAAAATATTTGTGGCGCAAACAAAAGCGTTGCAAGAAATTTTTTCTCTCACAGCAGAGGATATAGATATTCCTGGTTTTCCTCTCTTTTCCTTATTTACCTTGGCGATGGGGATGACCAGTTGTATTCCGGATATGCATCCAGGCAAACCCGCCCAGGCGAATCCACAAAAACTTTTTAAAAATATAATGCAGCAACGGGCAACTTTTGTCGCTGGCTCTCCCGCCATTTGGGAGAGGCTAGCGGATTATTGCCAAAATCATGGATTTGTTCTCCCCACCGTAAAGTTTTTAGTGATGTTTGGCGCCCCAGTCAGTTTGCAGTTATTGGAGAAGTTTGACAAAATCCTACCCAATGGGTCTGTCTATACCCCCTACGGGGCGACAGAATGTTTGCCGGTGGCAAATGCAGCGGGAGAATTTTTGCTAGAATATTCAAAACATAAAAATTTAGCGGGGCAGGGAACTTGTGTTGGGAAACCGATCCCACAAATACAATTGAAAATTATTGAAATCGTAGAGGGGCCGCTGCAAAATTATACCGAGTTGGCAGTGGGACAAGTGGGGGAAATCATCGTTGCTGGGGACCTGGTCACGCGACGTTACCATCAGATGGAAGATAAAACTTGGGAGGCCAAGATCGTGGAAAAGGGTGTCGTTTGGCATCGTATGGGGGATCTCGGTTATATCGATAAAGCTGGATACTTATGGTTTTGCGGCCGCAAAACTCATCGCGTGGAAGAACTTTTTTCGGTACCTTGTGAGGCCATTTTTAACCAACATCCCGCCGTTAAGCGCAGCGCTTTGGTGGGCCCACAAATTTCTGGCAAGATTGAACCAAGTCTGGTGGTTGAGAGAAAGGATGGGTTGCAACTTAGCGGAAGAAAACGGCATAAGTTTCAAGAAGAATTATTGTCGCTTGGCCAGGGCCACCCACATACCCAAACCATCCAAAGGTTTTACTTAAGAAAAAGTTTTCCTGTTGATGTTCGCCACAATATAAAAATTGATCGCTTAAAATTGAAAAACGAAATTGAACAAGGACTTTTACAATGATTAGTTTATGCAAATAAAATATTTTTTCGATTTTCTGTCGCCCTATTCCTATTTAAGCTGGGAACATCTGAAAGCGGAAGGCGCCTTTGCAGAATATAATTTCTCACTTCACCCAGTCACTTTGGCCACCATTATTCACCATTATGCGTGCAAAGGACCGGCCGAAATTCCCCCCAAAAGAAAGTATCTTTTTAAAGATTGTTTACGATTTGCCAGACTTAATAGCATTAAGTTTAGACCACCAAAAGAGCTGCCCTTTAATTCTCTCTACGCTTTACGCTTGGCCTTATTGGAAGTGGCCGGAACAGAACATAATCAATGGAATATTATCGATAGAATCTTCCGCGCAGGCTGGCAACAAGGCCTGCATATTGGTGAAGAGGAAGTTTTGTTAGAGTTGCTAAAGGAATTGGGATTGCCGGGGCAGCAAATGTTAGATCAGGTGTGTGCAAAATCGACACGCCAGGCGCTCAAAGAAAATAATTCTCTCGCCTTAGAGAAAGAAGTTTTTGGTCTGCCTGCCTTTCTTGTGGATGATGAGCTTTTTTGGGGCAATGATTCTATTCCTTATTTGAAAATGTACTTACAAAATATTGATCCAATGGATCGCCAAGAGTTTGATGCATTTTCGGAAAACTATTTTTTGGGTGAGTAGCTTATGTTATTAACAGCAAAACAGCAGATTACAAAAAACTATGATTGTATTATTATTGGCAGTGGATTGGCCGGTATGACGGCGGCAAATAAATTGGCAAAAAATGGACGTGCGGTTTTATTGTTGGAGTCGCATAATAAATTAGGTGGTTTTGCCACCTGGTTTAAAAGAAAAGCGGGAGAGCATATTTTTGATGTGTCCTTGCATGGTTTTCCAGCTGGCATGAAAAAAACGTGCCGCAAGTACTGGAATAAAGAAATTGCTGACGATATTGTCCCCCTACGTGGTGTGCGTTTTAGCAACCCACAATTTAATCTCGATACGGATTTTACTAAAGAAGACTATAAAAGAATCTTAATTGATGAATTGAATTGTTCTGAAGTGTCGGTCAACGCTTTTTTTACCGATCTCGAACAAATGAATTTTTATGATGCCCCTAATATTACTAACGGGGAATTTTTCGAGCGTTATTTTCCCGCCCGCAACGACGTGGTACGTTTTCTTATGGAGCCTATTGTTTATGCCAATGGCTCAACATTGGACGATCCGGCGATCACTTATGGTATTGTGTTTTCAAACTTTATGCAGCAGGGAGTTTATACCTACAGGGGAGGAACCGATGTGCTTATTGGTAAAATGAAAGAGGAACTGCTGAAAAATCATGTCGACATCAAAATGCATGCTAAAGTTGAAGAAATTATAATTGAAGAGGGTGTGGTTAAAGGGGTCTACTTAAAAGGCCAGCGCGTGCTGGCGCGCTCTGTGCTTTCCAATTCAAACCTTTTAAGTACTATATATAATTTGGCGGGGATGGCCAACTTTTCAGAAAGTTATCTTGGTAAAGCCTCCAAGGTGAGATTAAATTCTAGCAGTTGCCAGGTTTATATGGGAGTGAGAGCGGGGGAGAACCTTCCCTTCGTAGGAGATCTCGTTTTTCATTCGGACGATGCTGAGTTTTCTACCAATTTACTTTTATCACCAAAAATTGGCAGTCAAACTTTTTCCATGTATTATCCCGAGTCGCGGCCGCATTTAAAAAATCGATATGCTATCGTTTCTTCTTCTAACTCGAGTTTTGCGGATTGGGAAAAGCTTTCTCTAGATGAGTATGAGCTGCAAAAAAAATATTTAATTGAACGCGCTTTAATGACTATAGAAAAGATTATTCCAGGAGTTAGAGATAAAATAGATTTTGTAGAGGCCGCTACGCCTTTGACTATAAAAAAATACACCAATCATCTAAAGGGCGCCTCGTTTGGCACAAAATTTGAGGGGCTTGAAGTATCCCAAACTATGCAGCACGAAGTTGCTGGACTTTTTCATAGTGGTTCTGTCGGAATCATAATGTCCGGTTGGTTAGGTGCGGCCAATTATGGAGTTATGCAATCCTACGAAGTGGAAAATTATTTAAATTAAAAACAATGAACAAAGGTGAGATATTATGCAAGATTTTACAGGACAACATATCATCGTAACGGGTGGAACTCGCGGTATCGGGCGTGGCATAACGGAAGGTTTTTTACAGGCCGGGGCAACGGTTGTGGCCACTTATACAAGCAATGATCAGGCGGCGCAAGAATTGGCCTTGGCGGTGGCAGATTTTCCTGGGCAGCTAGACTTGAGAAAATTTGATGTTTCTAATGTCGCAGAAGTGGGCACTTTTTTTCAGTATATAGAGGATCGTTACCCCGCCATAGATGTTCTGGTGAATAATTCGGGCATTCGCAGAGATGCGGTTATGGCGCTTATGTCCGATGAGGAATGGTCGCAGGTCTTAGCGGTTAATCTCAATGGTACATTTTTTATGACGCGAAAAATAATTCCCATTATGATGAAAAAGCGCTATGGACGCATTGTTAACATAAGCTCGGTGGGGGCCGAGTTGGGTTTACCGGGCCAGGCCAATTATGCCGCTTCCAAAGCAGCTCAAGTGGCGATGAGTAAAACGCTGGCCAAAGAAGTTGGAAAAAAAGGCATCACTGTCAATAGTCTCTGCCCCGGCTTTATTGAAACAGAATTACTCGCGGATTTAACTCCCGAGCAAAAGAAAACTTATACCTCCCAAGTTCCCCTCAGGCGTTTTGGCAAAATTCAAGAAGTGGTGCATGGAGTATTATTTCTCGCATCTCGAGAGGCTTCCTATATAAGCGGAACCTCCTTAAATATTTCCGGGGGGCTTTAATGCAAGAAATTTTAAAGACCATACCACAACGGCCACCTTTTCTTTTCCTCGACAAACTCGTCGAGCGATCAATTGATAGCATCACCATGGAAAAATATATCACGGGTGATGAAGACTTTTTTCAGGGGCATTTTCCGGGCAATCCCATCATGCCGGGAGTTTTATTGCAAGAGGCTTGCTTTCAAGCGGGCGCCATGTTGATTGCCAATCTGGGAGAACCTGGTCTTGGCGTTGTCACCGCCGTTGAAAAGGCGCGTTTTAAAGGACTGGTACGACCTGGAGATTTATTGAATATACAGGTAAGTTTAATTGACCAACTTGACCATGCCTACTTTATGCGTGGAAAAATTATGGTAGCTGAAAAAACTGTCCTCGCTATAAAATTTACTTGTGCCCTGTTAAGCTCAGACGGAGTGTCGGAGAATAAGCAATAAAGACAATTTTATTTATTTTCGGAATACAAAACTATGGATTTTTTAAACATAAAAAATAAAACATTTCTTATCACCGGCGTTGCCAATAAAAAAAGTATCGCCTACGTAACTGCTAAAAACTTAGAATCTTTTGGTGCCGATCTTATTTTTTCTGTGCAATCAAGGGAACAGCAAATTAAACTTGAAAAACTTTTTCCCGCTGTAACCTCTTTTATCTGTGATGTGGAAAAGGAACAGGATGTGAAAAATTTAGGGGAGTTGATTAAAAATCATGGTCGTCCCCTGGCAGGTATCGTGCATTCTATTGCTTTTGCTAATTATTCCGCAGGCATCAAACCCTTTCATGAAACTGACCTTAAAGACTACCTGCAGGCGACAAATATCAGCTGTTTTTCCTTGGTTCAACTGGCGCGTTACCTAAAAGATTCTTTGACCCAAGATGCCTCCATCGTCACAGTAAGCATCTCAAATACCAGGGCAACCAATTATGGTTATATGGGCCCAATTAAAGCGGCGCTCAACGCCAGCGTTGATTTTCTCGCCAAATCTCTTGCGGAAACTTCAAATATTCGCGTCAACGCTGTCTGTTCGGGGCCCTTGAAAACTTCCGCCTCCGCAGGTATTCCCGATTATATCAATAATTATCTTTTTGCCGAACAATTAACTCTGAGAAAGGCGGCCTTGAAAACCTCTGAAGTGGCGAATACCATCTGTTTTTTATTGAGTCCCAGTTCCTCCGGCATCAACGCCACGGGAATAGTCGTAGATGCCGGTATGGGCTGCAATACTTTCGATCAAAAAGTGGTTAATACCGTCGCCAATAATCTCTAAATTAAAGTAGACAAAACAGGCGACGTCATTAATTTTTATCCGGAAAAAGTATTAAATTATTTTTTCTTTTTAGAGAAATAATCTATTTTCTTAGAAGGAATATTACAACCTTGGTCAAGACAAAATTCTTTCTCTACTAAAGTATCAGTGTTTTTCAGGTAATCATGCAATGAAGCCGCTGAGACAAAATTAAACCAACGAGATCTTTTTTCTTTTTTCGTATGGTCTTTTTTCTGGACATTTTTAGCAAACATTTTAACAAATGCTTTTTCCCATTTTCCAAGTTTAACTTGACTTGGATTATAGCCCTGATCTTGGTAATACTCTTGAGTTCTTGCTCTATCCGTGCTTCCCGATTGCGCTGCTGCGATAACTGACAGAACCCACATATTAGAATTTTGAAACATAGTACTAAAAGGATTGGCAATACTACTATATTTAGGATTATGTAAATTAAGCGCCAAACCTTTTCTACCAATTTCTTTATCCTCTAAAACGTTGGCCATTTGTACCTGTAGTTCTGGGGATGGAATACCTACTAGAAAATCGTAATAATGAGGGTCGTCCATGTAAAACCTCGCTAAACCTTGCTCATAGATACGCGATGTTGGTCCTGCGCATTCATTTAACAAATGCATAAAATGCCAACGACCATCTTTAAGCTTATAAGCAATTCCTGCATGGGTATATTTTTGCTTTTTTGGAGTTCTAAATTTTCTCTTTGATAAATTATTACCAGCGCGACTAACGATAGCAGCGCGAACGGAGTTTTCATCTAGATAATCATAAAGTTTGCCAGTCATTTCCATAATATGTTCGGTTTTTGCTTTTATATTTAAATTCTTTGGTGGCCTTTGATCCTTGTCATCACAACCTCCGCCTGAGCCAATGGCAAAAGCGGAAGTGATAGAGACCAAAAAGCTTAACAATACAATTGTCTTTTTCATGATAATCTCCCGATATCTTTGGTCTTATAATGCTGAAGAATAATAAATATCATTCCCTAACTCGGTTAAAATATAACCTACAGCTATTAATGGAGAAGCTGCTAAAGTAAATGAGTAACCAATTATTCGTGAAGATGTTCCAAGAGTTACAGCAGAAGCTTGTACAGCTACTTGGCTACCTGTCTTTGCAGCATTCATGAGTATTTCAAAACCTTGACCAGCAGTTTCAAGAATCTCTTTTGAAAACTCAACAGAGAATTCTAAAACATTTCCAGCGACATCACTCGCAAATTCTGCACCTGCTAAAGAAGCTTCATAAGTTATAGTAACAACTGTTCCCGATGTCTTAACCGATTTTACAACTAGTTTACTACCTTTTTTAGCAACATATTTAAGAGCTTTGTAAGTGTAATTGATGGCATTTGCGCTAGCTTCAATACCTGCAGAGGCAATGACAATTGATCCTACTGTAGAACCTTCAACTCCCATTAGAGAAGCTGCAGACATTATTCCAGAACCTGCAGCAGATCCACCGATACTATCTGCATAGGATGTCATTGATGCTAAAAGGGCCAAAGTCATTAATAAATTTTTCATGTTTTACTCCTCGAGCTTATGCTCATTAAATTGAGACATGAATTTTTTTCATGCCAGTTTATTATTAATATTTTTAATTGTCGAAATACGAACAATCGTTAAAAAAAAGTGTGTCGGCAGGAGTATCAGATTAATATATGGTTAAAAAGCCTTTCGAAATATTTACCACTGAAGGCCAGAGGAGGGGGGAATTGTAAAAGTGATTGCTGTTGATCCCTTACCCGTGCCAAATGCTGAGAAAGGCAGACTTGAAAACTGCTGAAGTGGTTAATACACTCACCAATAATCTCTAAATAAAATTACACTGGCGACAAAAGATACCTAGGAACTTAATAACTCTCTTCTCTAAAAGCGTAAATTTCTTAGAATTTTGCGAAGCTTATGGAAAGTTTTCTGTTGCCCCATAACCTACGCAGGATAAAATGCGGGCTGGTTAGTGGTGCTAAGGCCAAGTTTTTCATGCTTAGAATTTCGACGGACTCTTTTTCTGGCATATCCATTCCTTCGAGAATCTTTGTTTGGCCTCTAAATAAAACTTTTGGTCGACCAGCTTTATAAAGAAGTCCGAGCTTTGGTTTTCTTAAGCTATAGGCGTAGACATAATCAGATTTGCCACTGGAGAGCAGCTCCCAATAAAAGCGTAGCCAAAATTTTAAGGAGGATCGGCAATCCTTAAATCTCGGATCTAGCCATAGCCCAGTGATTTCTCCCACATTGCCTTTGAGGGCATTATTAATATGATCCGTTTTTTTAGGAATAGATTGTAATGTCCTAAAGGGGCCTTGCATAACAATAACAAACCCGCCACGGATTTCATCTTTTTTATTGACCACTGCGACAACCTTACTTCTCTTAAGATAGCTTAGGGGTAATAAGACATCGATAAAGGCATTGGTGATTTTTCGATAATTGTTTAGTTCTTCTTCCGTGGTTAATACTTTAAATTTCATAGACAACACTCCTTGTCTGTCCTTTTTCTCTTTATACGATAATGGCCAGTGAACTTTATGACAAGTATCAGTGGGTGATTTAAGGTGATGAAAGAGGTAAAATGATAGAGAAATTGAGACCTTGTTACCTAATTTCAACAGTTTTGTTCGACGCGTATTATTTTTGAAAAAATGACTGGGATCATTTAGATACCAGATTTTTACTGCAGACCTTTCATTTAAGTTGCGCTCCAGTAAAATGCCCCTAGAAAATAAACCCAGGGGCATTTGTATTCACGAAAATATGCATTCTGCAAAATTTCGATTATGGATTTGTGACAATGATATGCCAGACGTTTTGCAAGTTATCGCCGAAGAGATCCCCTTCTTTTGTATCCCCAATGAAGAGGTAAAGAGGTTGCTCATTGAGCATAAGTTGAAGCTCTCCATTGGGTCTTGTGAGCTTGCCAAAGGGGCTTTCAACCGTTGCGTCTGAATCTATCAAAAGTGGTGGCCAGAGCGTCAGACATTCAGCATGGCAGTTGGAGATGCCCGGTTCATCCACATCAAAAGTGTAAAGAGTGAGCCCGTTGGCATTGGCGAGAATGGTGCGGCCATCATTGAGTTGGACCTCGCGCACTGAATCCGCTGCGTTGACCTGAACGGTAAAAATAAAGGCCATTAAAAAGGTTAGTACTTTCATATCTTGCTCCTTGTTGCGAGCGACGGTATGCCGCTACAAGAATTAATATGCGCTTATTCACGATGAATAAATATCCATAAGAATTGACAGAATAGTGCATTTTGATGCAATTAAGATGACTATGACGAGCTTTGCTAGGGAACTTTTTCATTCTGGTAGGTACCAAGAAATACTTAAATCCGAGGGGTCGCTGCCCCCTCGCGATGACAAGTATAGGCTTGCTGCCCTGGTTTTTATGGGCAGAGAAATTGAAGCACAGCATTTACTGGAGAGCGCTCGCTGGAGTGGAGAAGACTGTGTTGAGGTGCATTTTTATATTTTGCTGAGTTCGTTGCGTATTGGCGATTATACTAGCATGAAGAGGGACCTGTTAAAGCTTTATAATGCCTACCAAAAATGCTCATCGGCAGCCACTAGATTTTATCTTTATCAAGGGTTGGGACTGATCCGCTATTACAAGGGAGAATTTGCCAAGGGCCATGGGCATTCTAGGCGGTCGTTTCGCATTGCCCTGAAACGTCAGGACAATTATTTATGCATGATCGCCAACGATTTAATGGCGCATTCTTCCTGTATGCTGGAACATTATGCGCGGGGCCTGCAGCTTTTTTCCGACAGTCTTAGGTTTGCCAATAAAATGGCCAGCAATAATAATATTCAGGTGCTCGAACTGGCACAATTAACTTATAAGATCGAAGCGGGCCAGGAGCTGGAAAAGGCGCAGAGAGAACTTTATAATTGGATTGCCACCATTGAACCGCAGGATTATTTTAGTAAAACGAATGCCTTGTTGCTGAAGGCGAAGCTACTACTCTTGAGGGGACTTTTTAAAGATGCAGAAGACCTTTTGCTGGAAATTAGTCAACAAGTCTACGCTTTTAATCAAGGGCGGCAGATACTTAATTACAATCTTATCTTAGGGCATCTCCATTTTATTTTGCATGGCCCAAGCAAGGGCCTTGGGCTGATCAGAACATCCCTGCAACTCTGTCACAAAGTTCAAGATTATTATTATCTGCACCGATTTAAGGAACTCGAATATTTTGCGGCAGCGGCCCCTGTGAAAAATAAAAGCGCCGAGGCCTTATTACCTTACGCTTCACTGACTGGTCGTAAAAGTAGGCTGCGCTACCCTCTGGGAATTATTCCAGAGGAGAGTATTGATCATTATTTAAAAGATGAAGTGCCCGGGCAGGTCAAACTTAGCACCCTTAAAAAACTTAAAAATAAGGGGCTGTTGGGACTATTAATAATGTCTGGATTGTATCATGCGGAGGACTTTATCGATCTGCGCTTGGCGGAAAGGGCGGTTTTGTTGGCGTGTGCAGGAAACCTCGATTTGTTTCTTGAACTCTCTTCAGGCCAATATGAGTTGCTGCGGCTACTGGTCTCTAAAACTCGCTGGCGCCGTCAAGATTTATTTGAAAGCTTTTGGCGTGTGCCTTATGACCCTTTTATTCACGATAATAAACTTTATGTCACTTTAAAGAGGCTGAAGAACAAGCTGCTGCCAACAATTGCGCTCTTTCATTTTGAGAAGGGGGAGATTGTGGTGAAAAATTTACGTCTTTTTAAAACAGAGCAGGTACTCGTGGCGCGGGATCATGTTGAGCATTTTCAATATGCTAATTTTAACCCTCGCCAATTCGCTATATTGCGCGATCAGCGGGTGGGAGAGCTGATTATACCTCGTGAGCAAGCACAGCTTTTTGGTGTTTCTCGCAATACGGTGACACGAGATTTAAAAGATTTGGTGAAGCGGGGGAAACTTATAAAAATAGGTCAGGGGCGTGGCACTCATTATCGAGTCCTTTAGTGTCTTTATGAATTTCTAGCTTTTTCAATTTGTAAAGTATGCAATATTTCCTATGAGATACAGTTGTGGCATTTTACTCATCAATCCACATAGACTTCGTTTATATTTTGCGAAAACGAAGGTTTTGTCTATAAACTTATTTAATAAAAAGAATTTTACCTGGATATTTATTGGCTATTATTTTGCGATCTCTTTTTATATTTTAAAATTCGCACTTATTTTTTATTTTCTCGATATTCATATAATGTTTAGTGGCCTATTTATGGCCTGTGTATTAAATCTTGCTATCAGTCTTATTCCCATAATTCCAGGAAATCTCGGCATCAAAGAAGCTTCATTCGCCGGTTTTTTGCATCTCTATGGTGTGGATTTTTCTGTAGCGCTTAATTTGGCGATAATTGATCGTATCTTTCAAATCGCCTTTCTTTCCTTCGGCGCTATTTTATTTCTTCGTTCAACGAATCTTTCTCACCTAAAGGTTTCATTTGGAAAAAAGGATAATGTGCTGAAGGTTGTTTGCAGCTCGGAGTAAAAAATTTAGGACACTTTATTGCATGCCAATGGGGATCAATTCTTCCCCCATTTTAAGTTTAAAGCAGGCATCTCCGAGATGGGTTTTCGTCTCTTTAAGCCATGATTTTAGGGTACAGATTATATACAAAATGTCTTCAGTTGAGAGGCCCTCGGCCCGTGTCGTCAGGTGTGGAAACTCAGCAATATAAACATTTCCCTCTTTTTTGATATATGTATGGTAACTATTTGCAAGCATGGTGATTTCTCAATAAGTTATACTTCTATAATTTAGCTAAGCGTGTGTGCTTTGTCTAATTCACACCAATCCTTTCGGATTCATAAAAATACCAGATAAAACCTATCGCTACAGCTAACGTTCTCTTTTTTACCAATAACGGGCTATTTTCGTTGCTAGCATCGCTATAGTTTGAATGAAAGGCACCGCCAAACACAGTATATTTCTTTTTAAATGTTGTGGAAACTCCCAATGATGTATAGGCGCCTAAATAGCCCGCACGAGCGCTATATTGCGGTCGTAGAGCGGTGGCGAATTGGCCATCGACGCCGTAAAAATAATGCATAAATTCTCGCGAGGCCCAATTCGCACCCAAGGTTGCAAAAAGAAAGGTTTTGTCTCCGATAAAGCCTTCTTTGACGAAAGAGAGGAAAGGATTGACTATAAAACCTTCGTGATCCCAGCGTTTGATATTGGTGGAAAATGCGTATCTCAAGGGAAGGTGCAATTCTATTTTATATTGTCTATCCGCTTTAGCTGGAACAATTTTGTAGACAAAACTTGGACCAAACTCAGCGAGCCATTTAAGGTTAGGCATACCTGCACGAGTTTTATTTTCGTCGCTCTTCGCCGGCAGAGAGCCTGCCAAACTTAGGCTTATCTCTGTGCGGTCTGTTTTAAAAAATCTGGTGCGAATAAGGCCCTCTTCATCGGAGCGCACGATCTTTCCTCGGTAAATAAAAACTGGAAAGGGGATGGTAACGCTTTGGTTATGATCTGCTCCGGGATAATCCGGCAGATTGGCATGAACAATTCCCATGCCGGCTTCTAGTAAAGGTTTGTGTTTTTCTAGTAAGGAGCGTCTTCCTTGTGCAAAAACGTCACAACAGAATAAGATGAGTAAAATAAGTTTATTCATTTTTTAGAGGATTATTTTTTATTTTTTTCGTTGATCGCTTGTTCGTAACGGGCAATTTCTTCTGCGCTTATTTGTTTGAGATCCACAGAAACATTTTTAAAAGCTTGTTTCTTTTCATCACAGTCGTGCTCATCGCCGCCCATATTATGAGGAATATTTTTACGTCCCTCCTTCATCCAAAATATTTCGCCGCCACAGAATTTGCAATTTGCCATTTAAGATCCCTATTTGAAACTTGTTTGTGAATATTTAACTTACCGTTATTTCAGGGATCACGTCAATATACCTAGG
>Ga0316206_1001351_pt1 | contig 22373 bp, 19 predicted proteins | sample 6monthpyrite_MG_FD_204942 | JGI IMG/M metagenome (GOLD analysis project Ga0316206, IMG submission 204942) | Microbial mat bacterial communities from mineral coupon in-situ incubated in ocean water Damariscotta River, Maine, United States -... | ecosystem: Environmental > Aquatic > Marine >... | reverse complement strand
CCGTCAACAAGGTCGACAACGGCACCACCCAGGTCAATCAGGCCGGCGACACCATGGGCGAGATCGTTACCTCCATTAAGCGCGTCACCGATATCATGGCCGAAATCTCCGCCGCCTCGGTGGAGCAGTCCAGCGGCATCGATCAGATCAATCAGGCGATCGCCCAGATGGATGAGACTACCCAGCAGAACGCCGCCTTGGTGGAGGAGGCCGCCGCCGCCGCCGAGTCCTTGGAGGAGCAGGCGCAGAATCTGTCCACTTCGGTGGCGGTGTTTAAGCTCGACGCCGGTGGCCACACCACCGCCTTGGCCAAGCCCGCCGCGCCGCAGAAATCCGCCGCGCCCGCCAAGGTCGCCGCGCCCGCCAAGCCCGCCGCCCGCCGCGCTATTCCCAAGGCGGTTGATGCCGATGCCGGCGAGGATTGGGCCGAGTTTTAATCATCGTCGAGACGAATGCGAAAGGGTGTCGTCGTCGCATTCGTCCCGGCGGAACGGTTCCCCCCTTGGGAGAGAGTTTCGGGAAAGAAGATTCCCCCCCTATCTTCGCCAACGCCCGCTCTCTCCTTTTTTTACATCAAGCAAGGTCGTCGATAACATGAGTGGATGACAAGGAGAACGGTTATGATGCAGCGATTGGAAGAAGGCGGAATGAAGGCTGATCTCGATAGCGGTCAGGAATATCTGACCTTTTCCTTGGGTAACGAGGAGTATGGCATCGATATTCTGGTGGTGCAGGAGCTTCGTGGTTTCGAGAACGCCACCCGGATTGCCAACGCGCCCGATTATTTGAAGGGCGTGGTTAATTTGCGCGGCATTATCGTGCCGATCCTCGATATGCGCATCAAATTCAATCTGGAACGCGTCGAATATACCGATACGACGGTGGTGATCGTCATCAATATCGATGATCGCGTGATCGGCATGGTGGTGGACGCCGTCTCCGACGTCCTGACCTTGAAGCCGGAGGAAATCAAGCCGGCGCCGACGTTCGGTTCGGCGATCGATACCCAGTATGTCACCGGTGTCGGCACGGTGGACGAGCGCATGCTGATCCTCGTGGATATTAAGAAATTGCTGGGCGGCGCCGATCTCGCCTTACTGGAGGAAGCGGCGGAAAGCGCATGAAGGCGGCCCACGCGCTAGGGTGCGTGGGAGGTGTGCGCGATACGCACTAAGCTGATGCTGGTTTCGCGCATCTCGGCAATCCGCATGCGATAGCCCGCACCACTGACGGCGGTTCCTAAGGTTAGCGCGCCCTCCGGCGCGCGTTCCGTCAGGAGTGTCGCGATCGATTTAAACGGTGGCTGGTCGGATTCGAAGTCGCGAAAGTATTTGCGGAATTCGTAAATCGGACAATCGCCGGTGACTTCCCAGCTATTTTTCCCCAGCCGGTGCACCAGCACCTTGTCGCGGTCTTTCTCGTCGAACAGTTCGCCGACGATTTCCTCCAATACGTTTTCCACGGTGACAATACCGCGCAGCCGTTGCTGACGATCGACGAGAATCGCCAGCTGTTGCCGTTCTTGCTGAAGGCGCGTGAGCAGATCGTCGAGGCACATATCGGGAGACACCGCGACCGGCGGCACCCAGTGGGTTTCCATTGCGTGCTGTTTTTCTTCCTTCTCGGCCTGGAGCAGCATGCGCATATTGACGATACCGATCACCCGGTTACGATTGCCCGCGTAAACGGGAATGCGTGAATGGCCAGAGTCGAGAAATAATTGGCGCAGTTCCGCCAGTGGGCGGGTGGCCTCGATCATGGTGAGCCGGGAGACCGGCGTCATAATGTCCAGCGCGCGTTTTTTGCCGAAGGCGAAGGTGCCGGAAATCAGGTTTTGCAGATTGTCCTCGATTTCCCCCTGTTCCGACAGTTCCTCCACTAATGCTTGCAGCTCGGCGGTGGGCTCGATCAGCGGTTGCCTTTTGCCGCCGGTGTATTTCATGCTGAAATGGAGAATCCATTCCAGTGTCCAGATCAGCGGGAAGAACGCGGTTTCCAATACCAGCAATGGCCGGGCGATGAGGCAGGAGAAGCCTTCGGCATGCTGTTGGGCGTAGGTTTTCGGGAAGATTTCGCCGAAAATCAGTACGAGTAAGGTGAGCACCGCAGCGGCAATGCCCAAGGCCGTACTGCCGAACGTCGCCTCGGTCCAAGCAGCGGTAATCATCGACGCGCCGACATTGGCTAGGTTATTGCCCAGCAGAATGGTAATCAGCATGCGGTTGGGCGCGCGCTTGAGCCGGTGAATGCTGCTGCTGCCAAGCACGCCCGCCGCGATCAGGGCGCGCACCCGCGCTGGGCTGAGGGAAACCAGGGCGATTTCGCTGGCGGAGAACAGGCCGGATAACGCCAATAGGCCGAGCAATATCGCCAGCACCAGGGCTTGGTGGTCGAAGAACCCCATATGGCCGGGTAATGCCGCACCGTCGGCGGCATAAGCCAGCGTATGCGTCGTCAACAGCGCCGCCAGCACAGTACTTAGCGCTGCCAGTTTTTTTATCGGGAGGCGTGTTTGGGGTCTATGCATGGGCGGCAATGGTCATTCGGCGGTGGAATGTGCTTGGCCTCATGTGGCGGGTAGGGCGGCCTGGTCATGCCGCGGCGGCAAGCCGCGATTAGCGCAATGGATAACCGCCGGGCATGCGTTCCGTGATTGGCGTAATTGCCGGTGTTTACGCCCTGTATTGTAGAGCAGCCGAAGCGCCGCCGTCCAAGTCAAGACGATAAAAAAACAGCGGACGGGGGCGCCGTCCGCTGGGTGTACTGATTTTGCCGCTAAATTCGTTTAGCCGTCGGTTTTTAGCGCAATATAGATCGATTGGTGATTATGCCAGACCAATAAGGCGACCGCTTTATTTTTAGGGTAATGGGATAGCAGTTGGTTAAACTGCTTGGCGCTGTGAATATCTTTGTTATTCAAGGACAATACCACGTCGCCCGGCTGAATCCCGGCATCGGCGGCAATACCGGTAACGCTCGCCACCACCACCCCATGGGTGACGCCCGCTTGTTGTTTTTGGTCGGCGGTCAGCGTTTCGATTCGTAATCCGAGACGGTTGGCCGTCTGGCCTTTGCCGCTGGCATGGGCGTGGGCAAGCTTGCCGGACGGCATTTTGCCCACGGTCACGCCGATTTCCCGGGTCGCGCCCTTGCGCCACACTTGGATGTTGACGTGGGCGCCCGGCTTGGTATTGCCGACCATTAGCGGCAGTTCGGTAGAATCGTGCACCGGCTTGCCATTATATTTCAGGATAATATCGCCAGACTTCAATCCGGCCTTGGCGGCGGGGCTGCCGGGATTAACCGAACCGATCAGTGCGCCGTTGGTGTTTTTCAGGCCGAAAGAAGCGGCCAGGTTTTGGGTGATATCCTGGATGCTGATGCCTAAGTGGCCGCGGCTGACCTTGCCATGAGCGCGCAACTGGTTGGCGACATTCATCGCGATGTTGATTGGGATAGAGAAGGATAGCCCCATATAGCCGCCAGTGCGGCTATAAATTTGCGAATTGATGCCGACCACCTGACCCTTCAAATTGAATAATGGGCCGCCGGAGTTACCGGGGTTGATCGGCACGTCGGTCTGAATAAAGGGCACGTAATTGTCGTCGGGCAGCGACCGGCCTTTGGCGCTGACGATGCCGGCGGTCACGCTGTTATCGAAGCCGAAGGGCGCGCCGATGGCGACGACCCATTGGCCGACCTTGAGCGAGGCGGAATCTCCCAGAGCGACGGTGGGCAGATGGCGGGCGTTGATCTTGATGAGCGCAACGTCGGTGCTGCGGTCGAGGCCGATAACCTTAGCCTTGAATTGACGCTTGTCGGTGAGGTTGACGACGATTTTATCGGCACCCGCCACCACGTGGGCGTTCGTTAGGATATAGCCGTTGCTGTCGATGATGAATCCAGAACCCAGCGACTGGGTTTTATATTCATGGGGGGCAGCGTTGGGTGGCGCGAAGCGCCGGAAGAACTGGTAAAAAGGATCGTTCGGTGACATGCCGGGAAATTTCATCATGGGAAATCCCCGGGTATGCACGGTCTGCGTGGTGCTAATGTTGACCACGGCCGGGCCTTCCTTGGTCACCAGCGCAGTGAAATCGGGCAATGACGCTAATGGCGCTTGGCTGGCCGGCGTCGGTGCAACCGCCTTGGGCGCGGGTTGCGCCTGGTTGGGTTTGGAACAGGCGAGCAGGAACAGCGGTAGGATGATCGTGGCGAGAAATCTTCTCAGGGTGGAATGGCGCGGCATTAGGTTCTCCTTAGGCATGCTTTATTGAATCGCATTCGCTACTTAACGTTAACAGTGACAGTAAGATTGCGGAAAAGTTTTGTCGAAATTTCCGCCACTGGAGCGTAGCGGCGCCGGTTAACCGTCTTCGGCGGTGAGTTGACGCAGAATGTCACGCCAGCGGCTCAGTACGAGATAATGGCCTTCTCCGGGTAGAAAAAGCGCGCGGCAATCCGGGATCGCGCTTGCGATCCGGCGGCCGGCGGCAGCCGGGACGATCCGGTCGGCTTCTCCGTGCCACAGATGCAGCGGCCATTGAATATCCTCGAGGCGAAATCCCCAGGGACGGGCAATGACGCCGAGGTCCTGGATAAAGGCGGATGTGCCGCGGCAAAACGCCTGCTCGAGTTCTTGCCGGAACATGGCGCTGATATCGGAACGGGACAGCAGATCCGGATCGTTGCCCTTGAGCGCCCGGCGGAGCAAGGCGAGATAGCGCGCCGGCCGGCGGCGGGCGAGATAGGCGATTAACCGCAGCGGGGGTGTGAGTCCCCATGGCGCGTGCCGCGCCAGGACGAAAGCCAGCCGGTTTAACCAGAACATCCCTGCTGTTTCGCTTTTCGTCAACGGCGGCGGCGCGACACCACTGACGATCGCGACGCGCTGCAGGCGGTGAGGGATACGGAACGCGCAAGCGGCGGCGTAGGGGCCGCCCGCGGAAACGCCGAAGAGAGAAAAGCGCCCAATGCCGCGGGCGTCGGCAAGATGGACGATATCCTCGGTCCAACTCAACAAAGTGCGCTGCGGCTGGGCGTCGGACTGGCCGAAGCCGGGGCGGTCGCAAGTAATCAGCCGCACGCCGAGCGCGGCGGCGATGCCGTCGTCGGGGTGCCGCTGGAACCGCGAACCGGGCAAGCCGTGAAAGAAGAAGACCGGCGCGCCGCACGGGTCGCCGAATTCCGCATAACCGAGTCGCCGCCCGTCGGGCAATCGCATGTGACCTTCGGTCAGCGGCGGCTGCGGGGTTCCCGCGTGGGTCGCCAAGCGGTGGTTCATCGCGCCGTTTTATCCTTGCGGAAATATCGCCCAGCGCCGCCCCGGCTATTCCGGTCCACTGTCCGTAGTGCCGCCCGCCGTCCGCGCCGCACATTAACGCCGGCGAGCAAGATCAGTCCGATGACGAAATAACTGCCGGTAATCAATATGGCAAGGCGGTGATTGCCACCGCTAATCCAGCTGGCGGCGCCGTAAGTCAGCGGCCCAATGACCGCCGACAATTTTACCGCCAGACCCCATAATCCGAAGAATTCGGCGCGCTGCGCGGGAGGCGCGAGCAGTCCCACCAGCGCCCGTCCGGCGGATTGGCTGGCGCCCATGGCGATGCCGGCGAGGTTGGCCGCAGCCCAGAACAGCAACGGGCCGTGCGCCGCCCACGCCAGCAAGACCATGATAATCCACAGGATGAGCGTCAGCGCCACGGTTGGCACGTGACCAAGGCGATCTTGCAGGTGGCCGAAAAAGAACGCACCCACCGCCGCCGTGATATTAACGACGAAAATGAGCCAGATGGTTTCGCGAGTGGTGAAATGCATGGCCTGATGGGCGTAAATAGCCGCCAGCGCAATGACTGCCTGGATTCCGGCCTGGTAGAACACCAGGCAGAGCAGAAATTTGCGCAGATCGCGGTAATGCGTGGTGTGCCGCAGGGTCGTGACAAGACGCGTAAACGCTTGCCGGGCCAGGGAGGTGGGGACGGCGGCTTGGGGCAGCGCGCGTTCCCGCAGCCATAGGAATGTGGGCAGACTCGCCAGCCCGAAAAGCGCGGCGGTAATATACAGCGTGACGGGAACGAATTCGACAGCGCTATCGCCCTGGGATTGCGCCCATTCGACATAGGCGAGACAGGCGCCCAGCGTGACCAGTCCGCCCAAATAGCCTAGGCTCCATCCCCAGCCGGATACTTTGCCCAGCGCTCGGCCGCGCGCCAATTCCGGTAAGAACGCGGCAATTAGGTTTTCGCCGCTGCCGTAGAAAAAATTGGATAGGATGACCAAGATCATGGCCGCGCCTAAATGGCCGGGTCCCGTTTGCGCCAAGGCGACGGTGAACAGGATGCAACCCAGGGTGGTCGCGGCAAGCAACTTTTTTTTCGCGGCGCGGAGATCGGCGTAAGCGCCGATGATGGGCGCGGTCGCCATGATTAACAGATAAGAGACCGCAAGGGTAGCGGTCCAGGCAAACGTGCCCCACGCTTGGTTAGCGGCGATTACGCTGACGAAATAGGCATTGAAAATAGCGGTGATGACGACCGTCGTGTAGCCGGAATTGGCGAAATCGTACATTGCCCACGCCCATACCTCGCGACGGGCGACATCGGTGGCTAAATGCGGGGATTGACGGGTTTCCGCGGATGGGGGGCGCATGGCGCGGGAAAGGTCTGTTAGGCTAGCTTGAAGGCGGTCACGGTGTCGTCCAGGCTGCCGGCCAGTGCGTCGAGATGTTCCGCCTTGTCCGTGCCCTCGCGGGTATTCTGCAAGGTCGTGTCGATGAGCGCGCCGATGTCGGCGGTATGCCGGCGCACGCTTGCCACGTCGTCGCCTTGCTTCCGGGTGGCAGTGGCGATGTCCTGCACCATGGTGGTCATTTGTTCGGCGCTTGTCACGATCTGTCGTAGGGATTCTCCCGCCGACCGGGCGTTGTCCAGTCCCGCGATGACTTCGCGGGTGCCGTTTTCCATGGCGTTAACCGCATCGCCCGTGCGCTGCTGAATGGACTGGATCATGCCGCCGATTTCCGCCGTGGCGGTTGCCGTCTTTTCCGCTAATATCCGCACTTCGTCCGCCACGACCGAGAAACCGCGTCCTTGCTCTCCGGCGCGAGCGGCCTCGATGGCGGCGTTGAGCGCGAGTAGGTTGGTTTGCGCCGCAATTTCCTCGATAACGCCGAGAATCGCGCCGATTCGGTCGGAATCCTGGCCGAGATCCCCCACCGCGCTCGCCGCTTGCGTGACGACTTGATGAAGCGTATCCATACCCTGGAGCGTTTGCTCCACGATGTCTCCGCCCTGGTGGGCCAGCGCGGCAGCCTGGGTTGCTTGTTCCGTCGCTTCCGCCGACTCGACGGCGATTTGTTCGCTGGTTGCCGACAAGCTGTCGATGACTTGCGTGATTTCCGCGGCGCGCTGCGTTTGCTCGTTCAGCGTGCTGGCGATTCCTTCCATGAGGCCGTGGATGTCTTGACTCGCCTGGCAGACTTCACCGCTGAGGGCGGCGCTTTGGCCGAGCAGTTGCCGTAGATTAGTCGTCATCCGATTAAAACTGCCGATAATTTCGCCAATCGTGTCGGCACTCTGGATTTTGCACTGGTGGGTCAGGTCCTTGCTGGAAATGGCGTTTGCCACGATCGAAATCCGGCGTAGTTTTTTAAGGAGAATTTCATTGAGCAGTAGATAATTGACGGCGCCCATTAAAAGGCCCGCCACGAGGCAGCCGAAAACGAACCACACGCGCATGCCGGGTTTCCAAGCGACGAAAAAATTAGCGTAAAAGGGGAAGATCGCGGCCACCACGAGACCGAAGCCCAAATAGGAAAAAATCAATCGACGTAAAATGCTGGGTTGCATCGGGTGGGGCCTCTCCTGGATTTATCGTTGGTTTTTCCCATGGCATTATAGTCGCCGAGACGGCGCAGCGGCAATGCGCTATCGGTCGTCATTTTCGGTAGAAAGTCTGGAATGCGCCCGTATCGGGTTGCCATGGCGCACGATCGCCGGTAGCTGTGCCAACGCGCGATCAATCGCTGGCAGCGATGAACGATAGCGATTGCCATCGGCGGTTTCGGTGCTTTTCCGGCGGCATTTATGGGGCCTTATCGTATTGGCCAGCGCGCGGACGCCCGGCCGAGAACTCCGTGACGGTCATGGGGTTGAACCGGGGGGCATGGGCCGAACGGCAAGCGCCGAAATAAAAATGGCGATCGCATGCCGGACAGTCGTTTGGGCTGATATTGTCGGGGCGGCCGACCCCGCTCGCTCATCGGTTGTTCCGTAGGGCGAATGGCGGGGAAAACCCGCTACCGGTTTGCTACCGTGGCGCGCGTTCTCAGTCATAGCGCGCATCACAGCGGCCAGATTTTCGCGGTAATCGCCCAACCAGGGCGCAACGCGCCTGGAATGAACCGGCGGGAATGCGGAATAATTCGTGTGGGCGCGCATGCACTTTCAACCGGCTGCGCGCGTCCGCCGGCCGGGACGGAAATAGTCCGTGTTGTCATAAAACGGTTCTCGATCGTTGTCTGGCCACCAGCCGGGAATGCCGAGCAGCGGCACGGGCGTGAGGTCCTGTGGCGAGAAGGTGTCCGCCGCCGCAAGGCGTGCAGCGATCATGGCGTCGAGCCAGGCGTTTTGCGCCGCCACGGGGCGATCGAAGAACGATGGCTCTACCGGGAATATCCATCCCGCGCCCGTCATGCCGATATAGGGGCGTAACGCTTTTTCGTAAAGCGCGTGGCCGAAGAGTACGAATTTCATTTCCTGGGCCAGCGTTTGTCGATCATCCCAGAATAGCGCCTTCCACTGAAAGCGGCGCAGCCGTTCGGCCAGGATCGGCTGGGCGCAAGCCACCGCCACGCCGCTCTCGTCGAACAAGGTGAGCGCGTCCCGCACCGCGCCCCGTCCGGCGGGCGGCGGTTGCTGGGCGGCGAAATGGTGGCGGCGGTTGATTTCCGCCTTGGCGCGGGGAAACGTCATCCAAGCCAAGGCATTGAATAAATCATGCCAATTCTCCCCGCGCGTTTGCACCGCGCCTTCTAGATAGATGCGAGACTCATATGCGTGCGCTTTTTCCGTCTGGGGAATAAAGCGCAGGGGAACGCCGCCGCCGCTGTGTACGGGTGCGGCGGCTTGCGCCAGCAGCCGGTTGTAATCGTCCCAGGCGGGCCAGTGGGACAGGGCTAGGGCGTCGCTTAGCGGGCGGAGCGGCTCGAAAAAAGGGGAATGGTGTAAAAAGTGGGGGGGCCACGGTGGTGACATCGGTTCTCGCGGGTACGGCGACAGCATCATTATGCCTTAAATTCCGTGGCGCGCCGTCGCTGGTCAAACGGCGTTGATCGTGGTAGAACTATTTCCGTGAGACGAGTTTGATAAGGCAGGAGGCAGGTATGACGACAATTCCCGAAACGCCAGCAAACTACGACGAGGCGCGGGTTATCGAACGTCCCGACGGATTCTATTGGGAATCCAAGGATAGCGGCGAAGTATTCGGGCCTTTTACGACCTTGGTGGAAGCCATCGAGGACATGCAGTTCGTGGAAGATACCGATTATGAACCTGGCGAAACCTTGGAAGAGGCCGAGGAGGAGCTGGGCATTTCCGATTGGATCGACCCGGAGACCGGTTTGCCGGGAGAGGAAAGCCCCCGTCTCGAAGACTAACGCTGCGCCGAGGACGTTCTCGCTGCAGTCATGCGGTTGGATTCAGTGACGCCGCAGGGGGAGCGCTCTACGTATTGGATTTTTCCAAGCGTTCGGTCGTTACTGGCGCGGTTGGCCATTCACGGCAAGATCGGCCGCTACGGAACATCCTTGCCTTTTAGACCAGTACAGCCAGCTAGCCCTTGCCGGATTTCCTGGTGGCGAACGCCATAGTAAGCGCTCGTGGGAGATCACTTCGGCTTTTCGCCGGGGGGCGTAGTTTTTTGCAGGATGGCCTCGAAATCCTGAAGAGAAATTTCCTCGACCTCGATCCCTTCCCGGGTCGCCGTATGGAGATCGTAGGGGGCTGCCGGTTCCCCGGACGTCGCCGCTGGCTGCTGCGTTACCGGCGGCGTTTCTCCCGCCGGCGCTGGCGCCGCCTTGGGCTGATCCTGGGGATATTTGGGAAATTCATCGTAATGAACTTGCTCAACGCAGGGTTTATCGCTCTCGTCTAGCTGGAAACGCCAGAATACCGCGCCAATTTCATGCCCTGTTTTTTTTTCGATGTGTTGCCGGATTTGAAGTTCGATCAGATTGGAAAAACGCAGATTTTTATGCGCTTCCGCTTGAATGTGAACGATGGAGCGCCCCTCGTGGGCGGCGCTAAAGACATCGAATTTCTCGATGCCCCGGTTTTTAAGGAATTCAATGGTCGCTCGGGTGATATTGTCCAGCAGAGAGGCATCCAGCACCGGATCGGTTTTTCTTTTGCCGAAAGGGAAGAGCGAGGCGGCAAGAACGCAGGATGTCCATCCCAGCGAGAAATGCGTCAAATCGGGCATAGGGTTTCTCCGGCGGCTGGATTGATAAACGCGCTGCGCGGGAGACTACGATTCCTTATCGTGTTTTTCGGCGAGATCGGTTTTGCGTAGGGGAATGATCTTGGCCTTGGGATGCGTATCGGCGAAGTAGGGCCGCTCGTTGCACGCTAGGCCGGTTTCCTCGGCGAGCTCCGACTCCCGAGCCGAAATCAGTGTGAAGCAGTGGCGAATATCCTCAATCGTTTTTTCCGATAGCGGATGCAGCATGCCGGGCTGGGGCGTGGCGTCCTTGACAATATTCGCCAGCACTTTGCGCATGACGACTAAAATTCGTTGTTCCTTAGTGAGCGTATCCGTATCCATGACATTTCCAAGCAATTGAGCGGCGCGCGTTGCCGAAATCACAAAAACTCTCCGTGGCCGCGCACTGGCTACCTTAAAGGGTGAAAGTCTAGTTGATTTTGGGCGAGTGCGCCAATTTACGCACAACCCCGCCGCGTTCTTCGATGGTCTGTTTTCCGTTTCCTCTTTAGGATAGCCGATTGGCCGTGGCCTCGAGTAAGGGCTGCCTGCGGTTGCAGGGCAAGGCCGCCCAACGCCGGCTTGATCGCGTTCGTTGCACCGGGATATCCACGCCATAGGGGTTCGTCCTCAACCATTTTGGCAACGCTCTTCATTTGGCCGCCGATTCGTTTCAAGCGCGCTTGCAGCGCGCGTCCCCGGGGTGCTTGACGCGCCTGGAGCGGATGGCGGGCGGCAGGCCAGCCGGCGATTTTCATGCCCGGCGTCGGCGCGAATGGTTTGGGTCGGCCAGGAGGTGCTTGCGCGGAGATCGTCCGTCATGGCGACCCGAGCGTTATCCAACGGGTGCGGCGCTTTAGAGGAGTTGCGCAGCGGCCCGTCGCAGATTTTCCTCGCTCATGTTTCCGACGTTGACCCGGATGGCGGTGTCTAGGCGGGCGTAGTGTTTGCGCATGGATTTTTGGTAGGCCGGATCGTAGTGACTGTCCAGCAGTTCGAGCACCAAGGCGCTCCATTGGCCTGCCCGCGCCCAATTTTTCCAGCGGCCGATCCGTTCGCGGCCATGCATGGCGGTGAGGTAGTCGAGCTTGGCGCACAGGGTTTCCGGGGATTGCAGGAAATGCGTGTATTCCTGTTTAAGGTAACCGGCCCGGGCTTCCCGGTCTGCGTCCAGGTGGACGCATTCGCTCTGCCACATGGTGTCCAGCAGCGTGTCGGGGGTGCGGAGGCCGCCGATCTTTTTGCTTTCCGCTTCAACAAACACCGGCTGGGCGGGATCGAAGCGGCGCAACGTATCCCACAACCGGCTTTCAAAGAGTTTTTGCCCCGGCTGCGGACAGTCCGGTAAGCCGCCGAGGATGGAGCCGCGATGCGCCGCGAGCGCTTCCAGGTCGAGCACTTGCGCCCCAAGCGCTGCTAGCGCGTGCAATAGCGCGCTTTTGCCAGTGCCGGTGGAACCACAAATGACCCGGTAGCGGAGTTGGCCGGGCAAAGTGGTCAGCGCGTGCAGCACGGCGCGGCGGTAGGCTTTGTAGCCGCCGTCCAGTTGCTCGGCGCGCCAGCCGATTTGCTGAAGGATATGCGTCATCGCGCCGCTGCGTTTGCCGCCCCGCCAGCAATAGACCAGCGGCCGCCAGGATTTGGGGCGGTCGGCGAAACGGCGGGTCAGATGATCGGCGATATTACGCGCGACCAGCGCCGCACCGAGCTTTTTAGCGTCGAATGTCGAGACTTGCTTGTAGGTCGTGCCGACCTGGGCGCGCTCTTCGTTCGAGAGCACCGGAAAGTTCCCCGCTCTGGCGATATGATCCTCGCGGAATTCGGCCGGTGTGCGGACATCGATGATCTCGTCAAAGCTGTCCAGTTGTGATAGGGTTGCGCCGCTCATTCTCGGTTACGAAAGTCGCCATATGCGTGAAATTAAGTTGACCCAATTTTCTCATGGCGGAGGGTGCGGTTGCAAAATTGCGCCTTCCGTACTGCGCGAACTCCTTCAGGACATTCCTTTGCCGGTGTCTCCTCATCTATTGGTCGGTGCTGAATCCAGCGACGATGCCGCGGTGTATCAGCTGAACGAGCACCAGGCGATTGTGGCGACGACCGATTTCTTCATGCCGATCGTCGACGATCCGTTCGATTTCGGGCGGATTGCCGCCGCCAATGCGATTTCCGATATTTACGCCATGGGCGCGCAGCCGATTCTGGCGCTGGCGATTGTGGGCATGCCCATCGGTAAATTGCCGGTGGATGTTATCAAGGACATTCTAAAAGGCGGCGAGTCGGTATGCGCGACGGCGGGCATTGCCATCGCCGGTGGTCATTCCATCGACGCGCCGGAGCCGATTTACGGTTTGGTGGCGTTGGGTGTTATTCATCCGGCCCAGGTGCGCCGTAACGACCAAGCGCGGCCGGGCGATACGCTGATTCTAGGCAAGGGCCTGGGCGTCGGTATCTTGAGCGCGGCGCTGCAAAAGGGCAAGCTGCCGGCGGCGGGCTATCAGCGCATGGTGGCGAGTACGACGCAGTTGAATACGCCGGGGCAGGCATTGGCCGCCATGGTCGGGGTGCGCGCCATGACCGACGTGACGGGTTTTGGACTGCTGGGACATTTACTGGAGGTCTGCCGGGGATCCCGTGTTGGCGCCGAAGTGGCGTTCGAGCGCCTGCCATTGTTCCCGGAAGCGGTCGAGTTGGTAAAGCAAGGCATAGCGCCGGGCGCGGCGGAGCGCAATTGGGACAGTTACGGCCACGAAGTGGCGTTGCCGGCGGATATGGCGCGGTGGCAACGTGATTTGCTATGCGACCCGCAGACCAGCGGCGGTTTACTAGTGGCGTGCGCGCCGGAAGCCGTGGACGACGTGCTGCGCTGTTTCCATGACGAAGGATTCCTATTTGCCCAAGCGATCGGGCGAGTACAAGCGGACGCGGTGCGGGTGGTGGTGCGCTAACGGCCGCCGTAGCGTTCGATCAGATGCTTTATCGTGCGGCTCTTGGCGAGCGTGAGCGGTGAAGCGCCAGCGAAGTTGCGGGCGTTGAAGTTGGCACCCTTCTCCAATAACAGCCGCACTAACGCCAACTTACCGCTTCGCGCCGCTAAGTGCAGCGGCGTGTTTCCCTGGCGGTTGCGAGCGCCGATATTCGCGCCGCTTTCCAGCAGCAGCCGGGCTGCTGCCAAATTACCTTGCTGCGCCGCCAGGTGCAGCGGGGTATCGCCCTTTTGATTCGCGATATTGACGTGTGCCCCGGCGGCGAGCAGCAGGCGGATCGCCATCGGTTGGCCATTGCGCGCCGCGAGGTGCAACGGCGTGTCGCCGTTGCCGTTCCTGGCGTCCGTGCGGGCGCCTTTGTCCAATAAGAGCGTGATTTCTCCCGTTTGCCCGTTGGCCGCGGCGTAGGACAGCGGGGTCATGCCGTTGATTCCTCGCGCGTTGACGTCGGCGCCGCCGTTAAGCAAGGCGATCATGACCGCCTCTTGGTTATTAAGGGCGGCCGCAAGCAAGGGGGTCACGCCGCTTTTTCCACGGGCGTCGATATTCGCGCCCTTGGCCAGCAGCAGGGCAATGACGCCGCCGTGACCGTTGAGCGCCGCCTCGGTCAGAGGCGTATTGCCGGCGCGGTCGCGGCTGTTGACGTTAGCGCCTTTTTCCAGCAGCGTTTTGACCGTTGAGACATAGCCGCCGCTTGCCGCCGCTTCTAGCGGCGTCGCCCCGGTTTTATCCTTGGCGTCCACATTGGCGCCCTTATCCAGTAGTAATTTGACGATGGCCTGGTTGCCGGCTGTCGCGGCGATATTGAGCGGCGTTGCCCCGGCGTGGTTACGGGTGTTGACGTTGGCTTTTTTCCCGATCAGCAGGCGGGCGACGGCAAGTTCGGCGTTTTTCGCCGCCTGGTGCAAGGCGGTGTCGCCGCTGTTGTCATGGCTGTTCACGTCGGTGCCGGCGGCGATGAGCCGTTGGGCAAGGGGTAGATGGCCGTTGATGACGGCGATATTGAGTGGCGTGTCGCCGTTGTCGTTCTTGAGATTGGGCTGCGCTTTCTTGGCGAGCACGAGCCGGGCCGCTCCGTCATTGCCCATTGCCGCCGCGACATGGAGTGGTGAATCGCCGTTTTCGCCCTTGCGGTTGACGGCGGCACCATTCTCCAGCAGGGTTTTAACAATTAAGTTATGGCCTTCCCGAATGGCTTGCATCAGGGGTGACTCGTGGCCTTTGCTGTAGCTGTCGAGATTACCCGCCTTGGCGAGTAATAGCCGCAGAATATCGTTGGATTCCTGGTCGATGGCCTCGAAAATCGGTGATTCTCCTTTCCGGTTGACGACATTAATATGAGCGCCTTTATTCAGCAATAGCTTAACCATGGCGGCTTGGCCGCTTTGCACCGCTTTCAGCAACACCGTATTGCCTTCCCGGTCGGCGGCGTTGATGTTCGCCCCCTTATCGAGAAGCAACTGGAGAATATCGAGATCGTTGAGCTTAACGGCGTCCACTAGCGGGGGGACGCCGCGCTTGTCCGGTTGCTCGACGTTGGCGCCCTTTTCCAGCAGTAAGCGGGCGATTTGCGGGTGTTTGGCGAGGATGGCCATGTGTAGCGGTGTTTCACCGCGGCGGTTGGTGAGGTTCGGGGCCGCGCCCTTATCCAGCAACAATTGAACGATGGGAACATAGCCCTTGAGGATGGCTTCGATCAATGGCGTGTTGCCGGTTTTTTTGTCGCGGGCGTTAATATCGACGTCGCGTTTCAGCAGTACCTTGACCGTATTGGTATAACCGCGGCGGGCGGCGTCCAGCAGCAGCGCGCTGTTATGCAGCACCTCCTTGCGCGACGCCCATTTGATCCGGGTTTGGCTGTTTTTGCCCTCTTTGCGATAGGTGTGCAGTACAATGGGCGCCGCAGCGGCATTCCAGACGTAGCACAGCAAACCAACGATAATCAGCCTTGACGTTTTCATCATGTTCGGTTGGACGGGAATTGGGAGAAATGGTAACCGATTTCCCGCGCCGCGTCCTCGTCAGTTGGCAGCGCATTGCGCGCTGCGAAGCAGCGGCAGCAACGCCGGCCAAAGATTGTCCAGAATTCGCGGCTGCGCCGCAGCGGTGGGGTGAATGCCGTCGGCCTGGAACAGGCGGCGGTCGCCGGCAAATCCGGCCAGCATGAAGGGGGTTAGCGCGGTATGATAGCGTTTCGCCAGCGCGGGATAGAGCGCCTGAAACGTTTTCGTATAGGATTCGCCGTAATTAGGCGGCAGACGCATGCCCACAAGCAGGACTTGCGCCCGGCGCCGCAGGCAAGCACGGATGATCGCGCTGAGATGACGGCGGGTTGCTTGCAGAGGAAGGCCTTGCAAGCCGTCGTTTCCGCCCAGTTCGACAATGACAATGGCCGGACGGTGCGTCCGCAAGGTGCGCTCGATGCGGTAAGCGCCGCCGCGGCTGGTTTCTCCGCTGATGCTAGCGTTGACCACGGTGAAGTTGTATTTTTGCCGTTGTAGGCGCTGGCGCAGCAAGCTGACCCATTCCGCGCCAAGCGGCAGGCCGTAGCCGGCGGACAAGCTATCGCCGTAAACGACGATTTGCGGCGCGGCGATGGCGGGCAGGGAGATGAACAGCAACCACCATAGAAAGTATCGTCTCATGCCGGAGCGCTCCTCTTTTCCTATTGTGCGGGCGGTGGGGTTGGCGAAGCAAGTCGTCACGAACGACGGTAGCGCGCTTACCCTTCTCGCCGGGATCGATTTTGACATTGCCGCCGGCGAGTCGGTCGCGGTTCTCGGCGCGTCGGGCGCGGGTAAATCCACCTTGCTGGGCTTGCTGGCGGGCCTCGATCTACCGACGCGCGGCAAAGTATGGCTGGATAGCGTTGATTTATCCACCCTCGATGAGGACGGGCGCGCCGCGCTGCGCGGACGCACCCTCGGCTTCGTCTTTCAGTCGTTTCAATTGTTGCCGTCGCTGACTGCGGTGGAAAATGTCATGCTGCCATTAGAGCTGGCTGGCCGTCGTGGGGCGCGGGCAGAGGCGGCGCAATGGCTGACGCGGGTCGGTTTGGAACGGCGAATGCAGCACACCCCGGCGCAGCTTTCCGGCGGCGAACAGCAGCGCGTTGCGATTGCGCGCGCTTTTGTGGTCGAACCCAAACTATTACTCGCCGACGAGCCAACCGGCAATTTGGACGCGGTTACGGGGCAGCATGTGATCGATTTGATGTTTGAACTGAACCGCGAACGCCGCACCACCTTGCTGCTGGTGACCCATGACGACAGCTTGGCCGGGCGTTGCGGCCGGCAGTTGCAATTAGTCGCGGGCCGGCTGGCGGAGAGTGGGGGGTGAACACCGCCTGGCTGGCCGTTCGCCTGTTGCGGCGCGAGTGGCGCGCGGGCGAACTGCGGGTGCTGGCGCTGGCGGTGGTGGTGGCGGTGGGTAGCGTGACCACCGTCGGTTTTTTCACCGACCGGGTGAATGCCGCCCTAGGACAGCAAGCGGGCCAGTTGCTGGGCGCCGATCTGGTGCTCAGCGCGGATCATCCGCCACCGCGCGTATTTTCTGATGAGGCGCGCCGCCGCGGCTTGCGGATCGGCGAAACCCTGGCTTTCCCCAGTATGGTGGCGCGGCGCGGACGCATCCAGCTTGCGGATATCGTGGCGGCGGGCCCCGGCTATCCTTTGCGCGGCCGCGTGCGAATTCGCGGCGACGGCGGCGAGAAATTATTGCGGGGGATTCCCCCACCGGGTACGGTGTGGGCGGCGCCGCGATTGCTGGAGCGCCTTGGCGCGAAGGTCGGCGGCGCGCTAAAGATTGGCAGCGCACGGTTGACCGTTGGGGCGCGATTACTGGAAGAGCCTGGCAGCGCTGGCCGGTGGTTTCACATCGCCCCACGGCTGCTGATGAATCTCTCCGATCTGTCCGGGACAGGCCTGGTCAGGCCAGGCAGCCGGATCAGCTACCGGCTGTTGGTTGCGGGATCGGCGCGTCAGATCGCGGGGTATCGTCGCTGGGCGCAAACCCGCCTAGGGCGAGGAGAGCGCTTGGAAGGCGTGGAGGATGCGCGTCCGGAAGTGCGCGCCGCGTTAGCGCGCGCTCGGCAATTCCTGGGGCTGGCGGCCTTGGTCGCCGCTATCCTGGCGTCGGTGGCGGTGGCACTGGCGATACGGCGTTTTCTTGAGCGTCATTGGGATGCGTGCGCCATGATGCGTTGTTTGGGCGCGAGCCAATCGCTGATTCTGCGTCTTTACCTCGATCAATTGCTGTTGCTTGGTCTGTTAGCCTGCGCCGTCGGCTGTGGGGTCGGTCTTGTCGCCCAGCAGGTGCTGGCGGAGCGTCTCGGCGTGTTGGTGGCGGCGGCGCTGCCTTGGCCGGGCGCCATGCCGGCGTTGCAGGGCGGGCTCATCGGCATGGCGCTGTTGATGGGATTTGCCTGGCCGCCGTTGCGGCGGCTACGCGAAGCGCCGACGCTCCAGGTGTTGCGGCGGGAAGGGGGCGCGCCGCGGGCCGCCGGTGTCGCTGCGTATTTACTGGGCGCGATGGTATTAGCTGCTCTGCTGGTGTGGCAGGCGGGGGAAATCAAACTGGGCTTGATCGTGGTGGCGGGGTTAGCGGGCGGCATGGCGTTTGCCGGGACGGTGGCATGGGGAATGATCGTTCTTCTCCGGCGCTGGGGGCGGGGGCGCGCGCTGCGTTTTGGCGTGGCCGGCCTGCACCGGCGAGCGGCGTCGAGCGTTTGGCAGATTGTCGCGTTTAGCGTGGGCATCATGGCGCTACTGGTGTTGACCCTGGTGCGCGGCCATCTCGTGCACGGCTGGCAAGCGACATTGCCGCCGGATACGCCGAATCGCTTCGTGATTAATATTCAGCCGGATCAACGGGAGCCACTACGCCAATTTTTTACCCGTCGCGGCATGACCGCGCCGTCTCTGTATCCCATGGTGCGCGGACGGCTGGTGGCGATTAACGGTCATCCGGTACGCCCCGCCGATTATCCCGATGCGCGCGCGAGACGATTGGCGGCGCGCGCGTTTAATTTGTCGTGGGCGCGCCGTTTGCGGCCGGATAACCGCCTGAAGGCAGGGCAGTGGTGGCGCGAAAAAGACTTAAATCAGCCGCTGCTCTCGGTGGAGGCGGGTATCGCCCGCACGCTGGGCATTCATTTGGGCGACCGGCTGCGCTATCGAGTGGCGGGTGCGACGTTTACCGCGCGGGTGGCGAATTTGCGCAAAGTGCATTGGGATTCGTTCCAAGTCAATTTTTTCGTGATTGGTACGCCGGGACTACTGCAAAACTACCCGGCAAGCTATGTCACCAGTTTCTACGTGTCGCCGGGGCGCGACCGACTGCTTAACGCGCTGGTCGGCGCTTTTCCCAATTTTACCGTAATCGACGTTGGTGCCGTGATGGCGGAAGTGCGGCGAATCATGGAACGCGTTTCATTGGCAGTGGAGTTCGTCTTTCTCTTTACCGTGGCGGCGGGATTCGTCGTACTGTACGCGGCGATCGCCGCGACCCGCGAGGAGCGCTTGCGGGATGCGGCGTTGCTACGGGTATTGGGGGCAAGCCGCTGGCAACTGCTCGCCGGACAGGGGACGGAGTTCGCCGTGATCGGCGTGGCAGCGGGGATGCTGGCGGCGACGGCGGCGACGGCGCTGGGCTATGTCTTGAGTGTTCATGTTTTTCATTTGCCATACGCGCCGGATCCGCGTCTTTGGCTGGTGGCGCCGGCTGGCGGCGGGATCGGCGTGACGGTGGCGGGATTGCTCGGCACGCGCCGCTTGTTACGGCGTCCGCCATTAGAGAGCTTGCGGCGTCTTGCCTAACGGGCGCGGTCTCGTCCTCCCGCTTTTCTTCCGGCGCGCTTGAATACCGGCAGCGGCGGCATTGTCCGGGTTATTGACGCGTAACCCAGCAAGTAATGGCGGCAAAAATATGACATTTGCTTAAAAAGTGCTGGACGGCGGCGGATAATTGCGTAATATGAGTAATATGATGAACTGGTTAGAGCATAATGTTGAACAACAACGCGCAGTGTTGTCCGCGCAGTTGGCAGCGCCCATGGCGGCCTTGGCGGCGCGCTGCGCCGCTGTGTGGCGTGATAAGACACAACTGAACGAAGTCTTGCGTCAGGGTCTGGCGATTATGCCGTTAAGTCAATTGGTTTTCGCCATGGACGCCTCGGGACGTCAGATGAGCGCGAACGTCCATGCCGGTGGTCTATTGGACGATCAGGCGTATGGACAGGACCTGGCGACGCGCCCGTTTGTCACCGGTGTCACGCCCCGGGGAGGATTTTTGCTGTCCGTGGCGTATATCAGCAAAGTGAGTGGGCGTCCCTGCCTGACTGCGGTGCAAGAGGTTGCCGGCGACGGCGGCAGGTTGGGTTTCGTGGCGGCAGATTTCGACTTGCGCGATTTACAGTGTTCCGAACAACCCGTCATCGGTTGCAAGGATTGGCGCCAAATCAAGGGTGATCCGGTCATTCGCGCCAACTTATTCCAGCAACGGCGAGTCAGAAGCGAGATGGACCAGCATTTGGACGACGTGATCTCGATTATGGAAGAGCTGATCTGCGAGCGCGGCGTGTTTCATTCCAATCTGCATTTTTCCAGCTCTTGCGCCACGCTGTGGTTAATGGACGATCCTTATTCCTACCATCTTCACGTGCTGGACGAAATTATCGATCCGGCGGTTTGCCTGGCGTATCCCCGTCGCGCTTATTCGCCGCGGGCGGTGGTGCGCATGGAGCAGGTGCGCGCCGTGTTTGAACGCTTTAAGCTGTTGCGCGAAGCCGACGAGGTCATTTATCTGCGCGTCAGCTCGCTCAACATCGTCAACGGCATGGTGGGCTTGACGTTTTCTTGCGATGGTTCCCACTATATGATGGCCGATGAATTTCTGGCCAAGGATAACGGTTTTTGGTTTGGCAGCGTTTCTGCGCCGCGTGTTAACGCGAATGTGCAATAGTCCCGGTTGGCGTGCAACGAAACGCGCGCTGGCTTGATTGTCGGCGTTCTGGCGGGTTGTCCGGTTCGGGCGGGTTGTCCGGTTCGGGCGCGCTGACGGCGGTCGTGGTGCAACCGTAAATCGCGTGGCCGGATATTCTCGTTATGTTTCCTGGGCGCACGTTTGGCGTGCGGGGTATTGTGGGGCACACGATGCGTGCGCCGTCAACCGAAGCCCCATCCGCGAGCTCTGCGTTTTCCGGCGCGATTTCACAGGGGGCGCGGCATTTTTGGCTGGCGTGTTGGTTTCATTTATATCCCACGGCGATGTCGCGCCAGTTACTGCTATATTTCTCGCGGCGAGTCCGATCGTTATTTTGGGCGCTTTCCCTATGCGGGTTCTTATGTCAGCGGCGCTTTAAAACGATGCGCGAGCCTGGCGTTCGACAAGACGAAAACGCCCGACAATGAAGGACTCGTATACGCAAGCCATTAATCCCCCAAGCGAGTGTTGGCCGACGCCTTTTAAGACGTCCGCTAATGGGAAAATATCCCGGCGGACCAACGCCAGTAGACGGGGCTATGCTGGCAAGGCTACCATCCCGGACGCCTTTGTTGGCATAATCCTACCTAGGGCGACGGTATATAGAGATAAAAAGCATGCAACCCATAATGAACCCCCATTACCGCCGAATCGGCGGCGATGAAACCCTTCGGCGTCTGGTCGCGCGTTTTTATCAGTTGATGGATGAAATTCCGGAAGCCTACGCCGTCCGCAAGCTCCATCCCGCCGATTTATCCGCTTCCGAGGAAAAATTATTTTTATTTCTCTCCGGCTGGCTGGGCGGCCCCCAGCGGTATGTTGAAAAATTTGGCCATCCGCGCCTGCGCCAGCGCCATTTGCCCTTTTCCATCGGTGTCGAGGAACGCGATCAATGGATGGCGTGCATGATTCAGGCGATGGAGGACGTGGGCATTGACGAGACGACGCGCCGGGAATTAACCGCCGCTTTCCTCAAGACCGCAGATTTCATGCGGAATCGCGCGCCAGGGTCTGGCGGCTGATTTCCCATGATTGACGAATCCAACCTCATTCGCCCGCACTGGTCGTGTCCATCGCGGGTGCGCGCCTTGGTGACGACCCGTTGCGGGGGTGGCAGCGCGGCCCCCTATGGGGCACTGAATTTGGCCGATCACGTGGGCGACGATCCGGCGCGGGTACGGGAGAATCGCGCCCGGTTACGGCGCTTTCTGCCCGCCGAGCCGGTATGGCTGCGGCAAGTGCACCAGTTGACCGTGGTGGACGCCGATCGCGCCACCGGCGTGCCCGAAGGGGACGCGGCGGTGGCGCGGCGCGCCGGAACGGTGTGTGCGGTGCTCACGGCGGATTGTTTGCCGTTGCTGCTGTGCGACCAGAATGGAACCGTGGTGGCGGTGGCGCATGCGGGCTGGCGCGGTCTGGTTGCGGGCGTTATCGAACAAACACTGGTGGCCATGAACGTTCCCGCCGCCTCGGTGCGGGCGTGGCTCGGGCCAGCGATTGGGCCGGCGGCGTTCGTGGTGGGCGAAGACGTGCGGCGGCAATTCGTCGGACAGGATAGCGCGGCGGCGCAGGCGTTCGCTCCGTATGACGGTAAGTGGCTGGCGGACCTCTACGCGCTTGCCCGTCTGCGGCTCGCCCGGCAGGGCGTAACCGCCGTATTCGGCGGCGGCGGCTGTACTTTCGGCAATCCCGAACGCTTCTATTCTTACCGGCGCGATGGCGTGACCGGACGGATGGCGTCGCTGATCTGGTTGACATGATAGAATCCCCTGCTCGCGCAGTCTCGCGGGTGGGATTGCCGCTGCAAAGAACGGACAAAAGCGAGAGGGAAGGCATGACCAACCGCGTCATCATGAACCGGGAAATAGAAAGCCTGCGGCCGGAAGCGCGCATTGGCGAAGCATTGGAAAGCCTCTACCGCCA
>Ga0316206_1001350_pt1 | contig 22384 bp, 22 predicted proteins | sample 6monthpyrite_MG_FD_204942 | JGI IMG/M metagenome (GOLD analysis project Ga0316206, IMG submission 204942) | Microbial mat bacterial communities from mineral coupon in-situ incubated in ocean water Damariscotta River, Maine, United States -... | ecosystem: Environmental > Aquatic > Marine >... | reverse complement strand
CGTACCACAATCGGCGCCCTGAGCTGACCGCCTGACATGTAATGGACTTTTGCCGCCGTATTAAAAATCTGATCCATCGCCAGCCATGCAAAGTTAACTGACATTATTTCAATAATCGGACGGATACCCAGATAAGAGGCACCAATACCCAAACCGGTATACCCATTTTCTGAAATCGGTGTATCGATGACACGTTCGGCACCATATTTATCATACAGGCCTTTAGTTGCCTTATAAGTACCACCAGCGACACCAATGTCTTCACCCATGCAAATAACCAGTGGATCACGGGTCATTTCTTCATCATGCGCACGTTGGATAGCTTCCCAGAACATTATTTCGGACATTATTGAGCCCCTCCTTTCACCCACGGGTCATTTTCGACCAGGGTATATCTCTCCAGCATTTCCGGTGGCGGCTCAGGAGATTCTTCTGCAAATTTAATAACTTCATTTTCAATGGATTCCAGTATTTCACCATCCATTGTCTTGTATTCTTCCAACGTTACTTCCCCTGCTTCGATCAGGCGGTCCCGTAACATAATAATAGGGTCACGCTCGCCCCACATACGCTCTTCTGTCTTGGGTCGATATGCATTTGAATCTGACATGGAGTGCCCGCGATAACGATAAGTCATCAACTCAAGGAAATAAGGACCTTTTCCTGAGCGAACATGCTCAACAGCTTTTTGTGCCGCTTCATAAACAATCTCAATATCCTGACCATCCACCTGAGCTGACGGAATGTTATAACCGGACACACGCTTGTACTGATCAACAACGGCAGTCGAACGATCGATACGGGTACCAATCCCGTATAAATTGTTTTCACAAATATAGAGCACCGGCAAGTCCCAGACCTTGGCCATATTCAGTGATTCATGGAACGTACCCTGATTATTAGCCGCGTCACCAAGGAAGCAAATACTGATTTCATCACCACCTTTCATCTTGATGCCTTTAGCAATACCCGCAGCCAGAGGAAAAGGCCCCCCTACCAATGCGTATCCACCCATGAAACGTTGCTCAACACCAAAGATGTGCATGGAACCGCCCAGACCTTTGCTGCAACCGGTAACCTTTGCAAATAACTCTGCCATCACCATTTTAGGGTCAACACCACATTTAATAGCGTGAATATGGTCACGATAACTGGTCATTACATAATCATGCCCCGGACGAGCGGCCTCAAGCACACCAAAGGCACAAGCCTCTTCTCCCGGATACAAGTGCAGAAAGCCACCAATCTTGCGTTCTACATAAGCTTCATAGCAGCGTTCTTCGAAACGTCGTGCATACAACATTTCACGCAATAAGCGTTTTTTTACGTCAGCGTCCATAGATTCCCACTTAAAATGCCTGCAAATTCATTAATACATTAGTTTTTCAGAAAGCGCTGATTCATTCATGAGCGCTTCCTTTAGTAAATATGTTCAAAATTCAAACGCGCTATGATCTTATTTTTAGGCGCTCAGGTCAAGAAAAACGACCTGCCCGAATTCAGGAAAGATGGCGTATTACATATTAAATACAATAAGTTAGGCTAAATGTAGTTGTTTTATACCATCACTCGCAAACGTAAAAAAAACCGACAGAACAAGCCAGAATCAAGGATAGATGATATAGTTTTGCTAATTCAGCAACAAAAAAAGCAATGAAAACCTCATGAATTCTGATCAATCCATTACCCTGACACGCCCGGATGACTGGCACCTGCACGTACGCGACGGCCAGGCCATGCACTCGGTTATCCAGCATACCGCGCGACAATTTGGTCGCGCGATCATCATGCCGAACCTGAAGCCGCCTGTCACTGACACCCGGCAAGCTGATAGCTATCGACAGCAAATTATGGCTGCGCTGCCCGGGAACAGCACATTTGAACCCTTGATGACGCTTTACCTGACTGACAATACCCGCAAGGATGAAATTATTCAGGCTGCAAACAGCGGCTTTATTCATGCATTCAAATTATACCCGTCGGGTGCAACGACGAATTCAGATGCAGGCGTTACTCGTGTTGAGGGCGTCTACGAGCAATTGGCACAAATGGCAGACGTCGGACTGCCGCTGTTAATACATGGCGAGGTTACAGATCCGGCAGTGGATGTATTTGATCGCGAAAAGGTATTCATAGACAGGCACCTTTTACCTTTACTGAATGCCATACCAGACCTGAAAGTCGTGCTGGAACACATCACCACGGCTGATGCCGCCGAGTTGATATCAAGCGGGCCAGAGCGTCTGGCCGCCACCATCACCCCGCATCATCTGTTAATGAATCGTAACGCCCTGTTTCAGGGAGGTATACGCCCTCATCACTATTGCCTGCCGATTCTTAAACGGGAGAAACATCGACAGGCGCTGGTCGCGGCCATCCAGAGTGGGCACTCACGCTTTTTCCTCGGTACCGACAGTGCTCCACATGCCAGAAATGCCAAAGAAAATGCCTGTGGATGTGCCGGTATTTATAGTGCACATGCTGCCATAGAATTATATACAGAGGCTTTTGAACAAGCGGATGCGCTGGACAAACTGGAAGCGTTCGCCAGTTTTAACGGTGCTGATTTTTATGGACTGCCGCGCAATACAGACACCATTACCCTGTCACGAACAGAATGGGAAGTGCCTGCCGAGTATCCGATGGATGGCCAACAGAATGTCGTTCCGTTTCGGGCGAGGGAAAAGATTTTGTGGACGTTGCAGGAGTAGTTGTTCGCGGCCGGGGACCGCTCCTACAGGATATCAGTTAGTTTGAGATAATAAGGTAGGAGCGGTCCCCGGCCGCGAAAAATAACCTGCGAACAATCCATGCATATCAAAATCAGAAAACTGATCCTTAATAAACCCGCTTAATCTCATACCCCTTATCCTGTAACAACCGCAACACACCTACTTTACCCGGTAAGTGCATTGCACCAATCGCAAAAAATGCCTTTCCTTTTTTTATCAGCGGTTCCATGCGCCGGGCCATATTGATATTCCGATCGATCAGGAACTTCTGAATAAACCTGTCTTCGATTTCGTCATCACCCATCTCCAGTGATTGATTGGTCATTTTCGCCAACGCTACCAGATCACGTTCAAGATAAGCCGCCAGCATGGCCGGATATATTTTATCAAAACTTCTGGAATGATTAATGGTATGCCTTAACAGCTTCACCTGTTGCTTCATTGAATAAATCCTGAAAATATTACCATGCTCTTCAACCGTCTCCAGACCACAGACCGGCTTGCCCGCCAGCACTGCATCTGAAAATATTTTTTCATCCAGAGCCCGTCCTTTTGATGCTGGCATACTTAACAGAAAAGTCATACTGAAAGGTGTCATATTACTGACCAGTGCTTCAGGATATCCCTTGTTATTGGCCAGGCCGATGACTTTATTGTAAAAGCCTTCGTCCTTGATAACTGAACGCAAGGTACGCCCATCTGAAAAAAACATATTCTGCATTTCGGCGGCCATGGTAACGAAATCCAGTTTTACCTCAGTACATACAATTCTGGCAGCATCATATGCAAATTTTGCATGGCCGAATAACTTCCACACACCCGGCTCACTCACATGCATCGTTCCCATTACATGACTCAACTTTCCCTGTGGTGATTTTATTTCCCAGACAAGTCCTTTTGTAAAAACATCGGGGGTGATTTGACGACCTAATGATCCAGCTTCAACACAGGTCGCAGATATCCCTGTTACTGCAAAAATCCATGACAACCATTTCACCAGACCATTTTTCATACCATACTCCATGATGACTAATATAAGAGTCGATTTTAGACTAATCATTCGGTATTCTGTAGTCATGTTTGAAGATGAAAATACAGAACTTACCATGGTCAATCGTTTTCGAGGTTTTTTACCCGTAGTCGTTGACGTAGAAACCGCCGGTTTTAATGCAAAAAAAGATGCCCTGCTTGAAGTGGCCGCCGTCATACTGGGCATGGATGAAAAAGGTGATCTGTATCGTGAAGAAACCTATAGCTGCCATGTCGAACCTTTCAAAGGCGCCAATCTTGACCCTGAAGCCCTCGCCTTCACCGGTATAGACCCTTACCACCCTTTCCGCATGGCCAAGCCGGAAAAAGAAGCTATGCAGGAAATTTTCAGAGGTATTCGAAAAGCATTAAAACGTGCCGAATGCAAGCGAGCTATCCTGATTGGACATAATGCCAGCTTTGACCTTGGTTTTATTAATGCCGCTGCAACCCGTTGTGAGATTAAGCGCAATCCGTTTCATCCGTTTAGCACCTTTGATACGGTCACACTCGGTGCTGTCATGTACGGGCAAACTGTGCTTGCCCGCATCGGTGAAAGAGCAGGTATCGAATGGGATCATGAAGCCGCTCATTCTGCAATTTACGATGCCGAACGAACAGCTGATCTGTTTTGCATCATGACAAACCGCTGGCAATCGCTGGCAAACCTGGACGATTCAGCTCACCATAGTTTTGGATAAAATAACCGGTTTTGCACCAGTACTACAGGGATTAAAGAAGGGATAATGTATGATAACCGATGATCTAGCCATCCTGGTTGTAGATGACCTGTCAAGCGGTCAGAAAATGATTCAAGTCGCTCTAAACAAGGCCGGTTATGACGATGTTCGTCTGACGTCCAGTGCACAGGAAGCTCTCGACGAACTCAATGAACGCCATGCCGACATTGTACTTGCTGACTGGATAATGCCTGAAATGGACGGACTTGAACTCACCCAGGTCATACGTCAACAGGATGAAATCAAAAATCGCTATACTTCTATCATTCTATTCACTGCAAAAGAAGGCATCGATAACCTGGTACATGCCTTCGAAACCGGTGTTGATGACTTCCTTACCAAACCTGTCGATAAAAAAGAACTGGCTGCCCGCGTGATGGCTGCCGGTCGAATCAGCACCTTGCAAAATGATCTGTATGAAACAACACGGGAACTTCAGCACAACAATCAACAACTACAGGAGCTGGCCCAAACTGACCCGCTGACACAGCTGGGTAATCGTCGCTATATGCAAACCCATCTTGAAGCTGCGCTGAAAGAATCTGCCAGCCGCGAAGGTGGCACCTGTTGTTCCATTATCGACATTGACCACTTTAAAAAAATAAATGACGAATATGGCCATTTTGTCGGAGACGAGGTATTAATCGGCGTTGCCAAGCGACTGCGTCGAGCAGTACGCCCAACCGATATCCTGGCACGAATAGGCGGAGAAGAATTCGCTATCATTATGCATTATCAAACTCAGGGTAATTTTCGCCACTCGATTTTTGCCCGGATTCAACGGAGTGTAGGGGCAATTCCCATACAAACTTCCGTCGGTGATATAACGGTAACAATTTCTATGGGCGTGTGTTGCCGCTTTGAAGGTGATCCGGAAATGGACATGGACATGTTAATTCGCTGTGCGGATCAGAAAATGTACCGCGCGAAGAAAAAAGGACGGGATCAGGTTATTTATTAAGTATTTTGATGGCTATATTTGTGGGAGCGGATTCATCCGCGAATATTTTTAATCGCGGATGAATCCGCTCCCATAATATATCTCTCAGCATGTCTAAAAATTGATAGTCAACATGCATTGGCTCTGAGTCAGAGTTACAACAGGATCTTACTCTGCAGACGCCTGTGCGTTAGCTGTTGCTTCCTGAGTCATTTTTTGTAACTCACCTTTCTGAAATAATTCCAGAGTGATATCACAGCCACCTATCAATTCACCATTGATATAGATCTGTGGGAAAGTAGGCCAGTCAGCAAAACGCGGCAGGTTTTCAAAAATCTCGGGGTCTGCGAGTATGTTCACGTAAGCAAACTCAACACCACAACCCTGTAATGCCTGAGAGGCTCTGCTCGAGAAACCGCAACTTGGCATTTGAGGCGTACCTTTCATATAAATAACGACCGGGTTGTCATCAACCTGCTTCTGAATTCTTTCTAATACATCCATCTTGAGACCTCTTGAATAATTCGTATAAATACTAAATTTCCAGGCTGCGCATTCTACCTGCTGCTGTACACAATTACCAGAGCTGTTTACTCAGGTAATTACGCGCTATAAATAATAATGCTATAATAATCAGTAGCTTATGTTAACCACTGTGCACATAAACATTGTTTTACATGTGTTATATAGTGGCAATAATCTGGATTTCAAGGTCCAGACCGGGGAACATAACCATCACCCGGCGTGAGAAAATCCATCCATCTGTCCGATAAGACTAATCCACATTCTGTTGCAACCAGAACTCCAGCAATGCCATGTGCCACAGTTTATTACCCTGAATCCGGGTCAGATATTTTTCGGGTTGAGCAAGCAGTTTGCTGACATAAGCTGATTGGAAAATGCCTCTTTCACGACAAGCATCTGACAACAAAACATCTTGCATAAATGACTGAAACTCACCCCGAACAAATTTCAATGCAGGCACCGGGAAATAACCTTTAGGACGATCAATCACACTATCAGGCAAAATACCCCGGGCAATACTTTTCAACGGATGTTTACCTCCATTCTTTAACTTATATTCAGGTGGCATTTGCGCGGCCAGCTCGACCAGTTCATGATCAAGAAAAGGAACGCGTGCCTCCAGACCCCAGGCCATTGTCATGTTATCAACACGTTTAACCGGGTCATCCGTAATCAATGTCGTGACATCCATACGCAATACTTTATCTATAAATGTTTCTGCGCCGGGTTGTGCCAGCAGATTTTCTATCAGAGCCGAAGTGTAATCCGGGCCATGTAACTCAGGCTGTATCATCTCCAGAAATTCATCATGATCACGGTCAAAATAGTGCTGTCTGAATCTTTCCAGGTCACTGCCAGTCGACTGCTGCATGCGCTCATACCAGAAGTAACCGGCAAATACCTCATCTGCTCCTTGCCCGCTTTGTACCACTTTAACGTGTTGCGATACCTGCTCGGATAACAAATAAAAAGCAACTGCGTCCTGGCCAACCATTGGCTCGGCCATATTATTTACCGCTTCGGGCAGCCGCTTTAATACTTCGGAATCTGGAATGTGAAACTTGTGGTGCTGCGTGTCATACATCGAAACAACCTGATCTGAATATTCAAACTCGCTACCCTGCTCTTCTTCACTGTCTTCAAAACCGACTGAAAACGTTCGTAAGTCACTCACACCTGCTTCAGCCAGCAAAGCAACCAGCAGACTTGAATCCAGGCCGCCAGATAACAGTACACCCACGGGTACGTCAGCAATCGTTTTACGTTTTTTGACTGCGCTTTTCAATGCATCATGAATCGCTTCTATCCACTCCCCTTCACTCAGTGATGTTTCTGGCCTTTTAGCTTGCAACTGCCAGTAAGTCTGATGCTGTTGTCGCCCCTGACTATCAACAGTCAACGTCGTACCCGGCGCCAGTTTTCGAATGCCTTGCAAGATAGTGCGCGGTGCAGGAATAACTGCATGTAATGTGAACTGATGATGCAGGGCAACCGGGTCAATTGCTTTATTCACATCACCCGCAGCCAGCAATGCCTGCGTGTTACTGGCAAACCGAAAATGCTGATTTGTTTCGCTATAGTAAAGTGGTTTTATGCCTAAACGATCACGTGCCAGAAACAGGCTTTGTGTGCGTTTATCCCAGATAGAAAACGCAAACATGCCCTGCAAATGTTTAACACAATCCTGACCCCACTGACGGTACGCTTTCAGGATAACCTCGGTATCACCCTGACTGATAAAAGCATGCCCCATACCCTGTAACTGTTTACGTAAAGCCGGGTAGTTATAGATCGTTCCGTTAAACACCAGAACCAGATCGCCTTGCTGATCCTGCATCGGCTGGTTCGACTTTTCTGACAGGTCTATAATCGAAAGACGACGATGTCCCAGTGCGACCGCACCATCGATAAACTGACCTTCGTTATCCGGCCCGCGTCGTTCCAGTGTTGCCAGCATCGCAACCAGGTGCTGTCGCTGCGGCGATGATTGATCAAGACGCAGTTCACCACAAATTCCACACATAATAAATCCCGCTAACGTATTTTCAGATAATTTCGAACCTGCTGAACACCCTCTACAGATTCAGCAAGACTGACAGCACGTTGCCGAACAGATAAACTGGCCACATAACCACTCAACGTAACCACTCCCTGATGACTTTGAACCTGTATATCAAATGCGGGCACAGCAGCATCATTTACAAATGCAGAAACGACCGCATTGGTCATCGTGGCATCATCTTGAGAAATACCACTTTGTTGTGTATTACCACCCCCGCCAATCACCAGGCTGGCACAAGCCGTCAACGCCGATAAAACAACAAGCAAACTACATAATTTTAAGGTTTTCATTATAATTTCCTTTTACCCCAGCCACCGCCACCGGGAGTTTCAATTCTTAATATATCACCGCTCACCACATCCAATGAAATTTTACCCGGCAATGGCTTTCCGTTGAGTTGGTTACAACCCTGTTGACCTGATTCACCACCCGCCAGTCCCCACGGTACATGAGTACGACGTTCTGTCAGTAATGTCACCTGTGCCGGCTTCAGAAATTCAAACTCACGGATCAAACCATCACCCCCCTGAAACAAACCTTTCCCGCCACTCCGATGTCGAATAGCATAATGTTTTATCCTCACCGGATAACGTTTTTCCAGTACTTCTATCGGTGTATTCAGCGTGTTGGTCATATGTGTCTGAACAGCACTTATACCTTGTCTACCCTGACTTGCCCCCATACCGCCACCCATGGTTTCGTAATAATCCCAACCATGACCACTGCCTGCCGAACCCATTGCCAGATTATTCATACTGCCATGACTGGCAGCAGGTATCCGCCCGGGAATCGCCTGTGCCAGAGCCGCTAATATAACATCTACAATACGCGTACTGGTTTCAACATTTCCGGCCGCAACCGCTGCCGGATATGTTGCATTTAGTAAACATGCCTCGGGTACTTTCAATGTTAAATTTCGAAAGCTGCCCTGACAGGCGGGCGTGTAATCCGGCATCAGGCAACGAAAAACATAGTATGCAGCAGCTGCGGTAACCGATAACGGACAATTAATGTTTCCACTCACCTGGTCTGCCGTGCCGGTAAAATCAAGTTCAACCTGGTCTGCACTAATATTTAATGCAAGCTTGATGAGAATGTTTTCACTTCCCAGACCGTCATCGTCCATCACATCTTCAGCCTGATAACGTCCATCCGGAATATCTGACAAACTCGCTGTAGATAATTTATGTCCATAATCATTCAAATCTATCAGCGTCTGTTGAAACAGTTCACAACCCATTGCCTGAATAATAAGCAATAAACTTTCAAGCCCTTTCTGGCAGGCACTGACCTGAGCACTGAAATCCCCATGGGCCTGGTCTGGCTGGCGGGTCGTTTTAATAATGGCCTGTATGACTTGCTGATCGGGTACGCCCTTGCGAACCAGTTTAGTCGGAGGTATCACCAGACCTTCTTCCTGCAAGGTAGATGATAGCGGCATAGAACCAGGTGAATCAGCACCAATATCAGCATGGTGTGCGCGGTTGGCAACAAAAGCTTGCAGCGTCCCATCGAAAAACAGGGGGGCTATCAAGGTGACATCAGGTAAATGTGTGCCGCCCATATAGGGGTCATTCAGAATAATCATATCTCCATGCTGCCAGTTAACCTGACTAATTATCGATGACATTGCAAAGGCCATGCTGCCCAGGTGTACCGGGATATGAGCCGCCTGCGCGCAAAGTTGACCTTCTGCATCAAAAATCGCACAGGAAAAATCCAGTCTGTCGACGATATTTGGCGAAAATGCTGTTCGACGCAAAATCACACCCATTTCTTCGCAAATAGCGTCAATACGACTGGAAAATATACTTAAATCAATAGCATCCATCGGAATAGTGTATCATGATCGCGACAGTATTCTCATAAACTGATATTGCATTCTGGCTTTAGCTGCTTATAATGGCCCACAATACTAAATACTGTATCAATACACTAAACTATTTTTATAACAAAAACGGAGAGATCACATGAACCCATTAAAATCAATCCTGGGTACGATTATCGCAGGTATCGTATTAGCCCTGGTCATGGTCTTTGCCATGAAAACAGGCAATGGCAATCTCAATGAATGGACCATCTGGTTCCACGCTGTTGTTGGCGTACTCTGGATAGGCCTGCTGTACTACTTTAACTTTGTTCAGGTTCCTGCTGTCGGTCAGGCACTGGCTGAAGCAAACGATGGTGGCCCGGGTGCCGCAGCAATTAATAAATATGTCGCACCTCGCGCGCTGTTATGGTTCCGTTATGCCGCACTGTTGACCTGGTTATCTGGTGCAGCTGCACTGTATAAGTATGGCATTCTGCACGATGCATTCATGCTTAAAGAAAACGCAATGGTTATCGGTATCGGAGCATGGCTGGGTACCATTATGCTGTTCAACGTCTGGGTTTTAATCTGGCCTAACCAGAAGAAAATTCTCGGTATGGTTGAATCAACACCTGAAGCGATTGCAAAAGCCAAGTTTGTCGCACTGATGGCATCACGTACTAACACGATGTTGTCTATCCCTATGTTATTAGCGATGACTGCCAGCTCATTCCATAATGGTGGCATGCCACTGTAAATTAATTTACAGCTGCAACAAAAAAACCCGGTCGCTATGACCGGGTTTTTTTATGGTCAAACGGTTATACTGGAACAAATATTAAAACACAGTTATCAGGACGCATGCATGCAGGCACAGGATCTTGCTTTGTTACAGGCTGTTGAAAATAATGACATCCCTTTAGCACAGCATTTGTTACAGGAAAATGCTGACGTCGAAACAGCGCAGGAAGATGGTAGTTCATTACTACTACTGGCTGCACAACGACAAAACCTGCCACTGCTACATCTGCTAATACAGCACGGTGCCAATATTAATCATCAAAACAAACTTGGGCATACAGCTTTGATGAATGCTGCAATCAATGCGCATATTGACATGATTTCGATCCTGCTACATTACAAGGCCAATATTCATTTAACCGATGCTACTTATAAAACCGCACTGTTTGACGCAGTGGCATCTAATAATAAAGATGCTACCAGCATGTTGTTAGGTTTGGGCAGTGACCCAAATCATACCGACAAACAGGGTCTGACTGCTCTACACTATGCTGCCTATCAAAATAATGCCGATCTCATTAACTTACTGGTACAAATGGGTGCCAATCCAGATGCGATGGCGGAACAGAATTATACCGCGCTGAATTATGCAGCTAAAGAGGGTCATCAGGCTGCGTTGGAAATGCTACTGTCATTTCAGGCTGACCCGGAAATTGCAGATACATTCGGCAACACACCTTTACTCACAGCCGCGCTCGCCCGCCACACGGACATCATGGCTTCCCTGTTACAAACAGGCGCTGAGAAGAATATTCAACAACTTCAAACTGGTCTCACACCACTCCTGATCTGCGTTGATAATAACAATCTGTCAGGCGTTGAATTATTACTCGATCATCATGCGGACACCCTGATAACAAGCCATCAGGGTGAAACTGCATTAATAATAGCCCGTAAAAAAGGCTATAGCCGTATCATGGAAATACTCCGGTAATACGATTTTAGCTGATTAAGATGAGAACGATCAGACAGATAGCCTGGCAGTTGCCATTTTCAGTGGAAATCGTTACCATATCAGAATCTTAGCTTTATAATGGCAGTCTCTTGATGGGACTGCCTTTTGCTTTTTTAAAGCGTCTTCATAACAGTAATGATGGTAGACATGACGGACACATTAATGAAAACATACAGCCCACAACAAATCACTTTTGAAAAAGGTGAAGGTGCGTGGTTGTGGGATGACAAGGGCAACAAATACCTGGATGCACTCAGCGGTATTGCCGTGTGTGGTCTGGGTCATTCGCACCCTGCCATTGCTGATGCCTTGTGTGAACAAGGTAAAACACTGATTCATACCTCGAACCTGTATCAGGTAAAACGTCAGCAACAACTGGCGGATCGCCTCTGTGAAGTCAGTGGTATGGAGCGAGTGTTTTTCTCTAACTCCGGCGCTGAAGCAAATGAAGCAGCCATTAAACTCGCCCGCCTGTATGGACATCAGAACGATATCAATCTGCCCGAGATTATTGTTATGCAAGGTAGTTTTCATGGCCGAACCATGGCTACGCTGACAGCAACCGGCAATCGAAAAGTTCAGGCAGGTTTTGAACCGTTGGTACAGGGTTTTGTACGTGCACCTTACAATGACCTTGAAGCCATCAGAAATATAGCGCGCAACTCTCAAAACATTGTTGCTGTTCTGGTCGAACCCATACAGGGTGAAGGCGGCATTATTATACCTGACCAGAATTACCTGAATGGTATCAGAGAAATTTGCGATGAAAACAACTGGCTGATGATGCTGGATGAAATACAAACCGGCATGTGTCGTAGTGGCCACTGGTTTGCACATCAGCATAACAACATAAAACCCGATGTAATGACACTGGCAAAAGGTCTGGGTAACGGCGTACCTATTGGTGCATGTCTTGCACAGGGAAAAGCTGCCGATGTATTTCAACCCGGCACACACGGTTCAACTTATGGTGGCAACCCACTGGTTTGTCACGTTGCCAAAACGGTCATTGATACCCTTGATTCAATGAACGCCAACCAGCAAGCCTCAACACTGGGTGATTATATTCTGGCTGGTTTTAAACAAAAACTTGAGGGCATGAGTGGTGTTGTAGACATTCGTGGAACCGGATTGCTACTGGCAATTGAGCTTGAAAAACCCTGCGCTGAACTGGTTGCCACTGCATTACAAAAAGGCATATTGATTAATGTCACTGCCGAATCTGTAATCAGATTATTACCACCCCTTATTATTACAAAACAGGAAGCTGATCAGATTATAGAGCTGGTTAGTGAACTGATTATTACATTTGTAAACGGGTAAACCCGGGGTATTTTCTTATGACGACACGTCACTTTCTTACCCTGCTGGATCTAACTTCAGATGAGTTAAACCAGCTGATATCACGTGCTATTGAACTCAAGAAAATGCGAAAAGCGGGTGAAATTTATCAGCCTTTAAAAAATAAAGTCATGGGTATGATTTTCGAAAAATCATCGACCCGGACACGCGTATCTTTTGAAACCGGCATGTGTCATTTTGGTGGTGACGCAATCTTTTTATCCCCTCGTGACACACAACTAGGTCGGGGTGAACCGATTGAAGATAGCGCACGGGTCTTGTCCAGCATGCTGGATATCATCATGATCCGTACTTTCGAACATGAAAAAGTTGAACAGTTTGCAAAATATTCCAGTGTACCTGTGATCAATGCACTCACTGACATGTATCACCCCTGTCAACTACTGGCCGACATACAGACCTATGTTGAACACCGTGGCAGTATTGCAGGAAAAACAGTGTCCTGGATTGGTGATGGCAATAATATGTGTCACTCTTATATCAATGCAGCCCAACGATTTGGCTTTAAACTGAAAATCGCTTGTCCGGAAGGCTACGATCCTGATCCTTCTGTGACTGAACCGGCAACAGACATTATTGAAATTTTCCGCAAGCCTGAGCAGGCGGCTGAAAATTCTGATTTAATTGTGACTGATGTCTGGACCAGTATGGGCCAGGAAGAAGAGCAGGCACGACGCGAAGCTGCCTTTAATAACTACATGGTCACACCGGAGCTTATGCAACTGGCAAATAATGATGCCTTGTTTATGCATTGCCTGCCCGCACACCGGGGTGAAGAAGTCAGCGCTGATGTTATTGATGCAGCTGATAGTGTTGTCTGGGATGAAGCCGAAAACAGATTACATGCTCAAAAAGCGTTGCTTGAATTTCTAATGGTTTAAAGCACCTCACCAGGCTAATAACAAATCATCCGCTGTGTACGCGTACTTCAGTTCACCAAATCCCGGTTCCAGTATCTGGTCAAATGAAAGTGCTGCCACACCACTTTTGCTGAACCCGGTTATTTCCCGTTGACCCTCTGCCAGCAAACGGTTTGTCCAGAGCGTCATGTCCGGCTCATGTCCTACACAAACAATACTACGGCAATCCAGATAAGCCTCGAGTCGATTTAACAATCGGTCAATATCAAAACCACCATCCAGTTCAGGTATTTCAATAACCGGCACATCACCCTGCAATACACTGGCCGTTATCCATGCAGTCTGTTCTGCACGTAAACGTGGACTGCATAATATAACATCCGGTGACAGGCCTTTGTTTTGTAGCTCCCGTGCTACCTGCTCGTGTACCTGCCGTCCCTTATCCGTTAACGCACGTAAAGAATCATCCGCATAACTTGCTCCGGACTCTGAGTCTGCATGCCGAATAAAAATCAGTTCCATAGAAAATTACCTGAAAAATTGCCCCGCAATAATCAGTATAGATCAAGCCAGATGAAAGTCATTGTCTTATCTTATTAAAGTATAAAAGCCGGAGCGTAAAATAAAAAAAAGGGGGTACCCTTAGAATATGGGTAAGACCACTGTAGGAGCGGATTCATCCGCGATTTCAAAATAATCGCGGATGAATCCGCTCCTACCTGATAATTAGCACATCCCGTGCAGGGACAGTTGCTATTACAACGTAAATATATAATCCTCTATTAGATCAGACTTTGAAATTACCCATCAATTTATCGAGATTAATGGATAATTCAGCCAATTCATCACTGGAAGCCGCTATCTGCTGCATGCTGCCTGATGTTTCCTGGGCTATATCCGTAATTCGAACAATGTTCTGATTGATTTCTTCTGCAACCTGACTTTGTTCTTCAGCAGCGCTGGCGATTTGTAAATTCATACTGGTAATACTGTCCACCGACTGAGTGATAGATCCCAGTGCTTCACCCGCCTTATTGGAATGATCAACAGTTTCAGTTGCCCGATTCTGACTGCTTTGCATAGCATCCACTGCATTATGAGCACCCACTTGCAGCTTTTCGATCATATGCTGAATCTCCTGGGTCGACTCCTGTGTCCGCGATGCCAGTGTACGCACCTCATCAGCAACAACGGCGAACCCTCTGCCTTGCTCACCTGCCCTGGCCGCTTCAATAGCCGCGTTCAAAGCCAGTAAATTAGTTTGTTCAGCTATCCCGCGGATAACATCCAGGACACTACCAATGTCCTGACTATCTTTTTCCAGCTGACCGATAACCGTTGAGGCATTGGTAATTTCATCTGCCAAAGTACCAATAGCAATAACGCTATCTTGAACGACAGCATTGCCATGCAGTGACTGATCATTTGCGTCATTGGCAGCTTTTGCTGCCTGCTCGGCATGATTTGCGACTTCCTGTACAGTTGAAGCCATTTCATTCATCGCTGTCGCCACTTGCTCGGTTTCCATCTGCTGTCGCGAAACACCTTCACTGCTCTGGGCCGTAATCGCTGACAGCTCTGAAGCCGCACCAGACAAACTCGTTGTTGAACTTATTACCTTCGACACGACCGTGTGGATTTTCGCCGCAAAATCGTTAAACGCTGATGCAAGTTGTGCGATTTCATCTCGACCTTGTACTTTCAGCCTCTGGGTCAGGTCACCCTCGCCTTCAGCAATATCACGCATAGCCGCAACGGCTTGTTTAATCGGTGTAACAACAACCAGACTGATCAGTATTGCCGCACCAATACCCATAATCAACCCGATAATAAACAGAGTAGAGACCACTACAGTCGTTTGGCCAACTGATTCAATCAATTCATTACTCTCATTTGAAGAATCCTGGCGAATAGTGGTTACCAGCGAGGAAAGATCTTTCTTTATTTTACCTACAAGGGGGCCCAGATGATTTCTGATGGTGTCACTGTCCTTACGCCACTTACTACTACTGTGTACGGCAATAACTTCCGTCAGTGCTTTTTCATAACTTCTGAAAACGGTTTCGAATTCCGTAATCGCATCTGACTGCTCAAAAGCCAGTGATTCACCGTAGCCTTTTATTTTGCCAATCATTTCATTCACACGCGTAGTATACAACTTCATGTTTTTTTCCATGACGTCAATTCTGAAAAATAAAAAACCTCTTAATTCACTGACGATGGAACTGAAGTTATAACGTAACTCGTAAATATCCGCCCTGATTTTTTTCTCTAACGCAGGATTATCTGACTCCGACTCTGAGTCAATCATTTGCCCGGTCAATTGTAATAATTTACGTGCTCTTGGATTTAATTTTTCTTGCGTAATAATCAATGCCGGCATATTTTGATCGGGGCCTTTTGCATATTCCAGCATTTGTTTTTTGTATGCCTGATAAGCTGAAATATCTGTATTAATGCCCTTTAACTTTTTCATCAACTCAGGACGCTGCTGAAAAAGCGGCATGGTCTTTAGCTTGCCTGTTGTCTTATTTAATGAAAGTAAACTATCCAGATATGCTTCTTTATCGTGCTTATCATGACTTAACAGATAAAAACCCAGTAGTTGGGCAGAGCTATCCAGTTCAGTTTTAAGCTGCATCGAGAGAATCAGACTATCCTGCACATCATTGACAACATGTTTGATGCTTTTTCCTGTCGCTGACAGCCCCTGAAAACTGGCAAAAGAAATGACAGACAGGATTAATAACAATAAACCAAAACCCGCCCATACTTTCTGTTTAATCGAAAATATCGATAATAACCTGATCATAATAATTACCCATTCTAGATATTTAATTGCTATTTCTGGGTACTTTATCGACCGGATTTTAAAATAATTAAGGCTAATTCAAGAAAAAACACTGCGTTATTACCTTAAAAATAATAGTGTTTTAAAAAAGAAAGGGAGAATACCCTGAGAATATGGGCAACACTACTGCAGGAGCGGATTCATCCGCGATTTCAAAATAATCGCGGATAAATCCGCTCCCACCTGAATAATGTAAACTTTTACTTGCAGGAAAAAGGCAAAAAAATTTAATTAATGACCCTCTTTCAACAAGCGCTTCAGACGTGTCGCTGCCAGTTTTGCTGCAGAACTGCCTTTATAATTTTGCACAACTGCTTCCAGCATCTCCCGGGCTTTTTTCCATTCCTTTAGCTCATAATAGGTAAAACCCAACTTCAGCATTGCATCAGGAACTTTGGTGCTATCAGGGAACTGATTAATCACTTTACTGAATTCATTAACAGCGACCTTGTATTTACGTGAAACATAATTGGCTTCTCCTGACCAGTATTGTGCATTATCCGCATAGCTACTGGATGGATATTTCTTCAGGAATTTACCAAATGCCAGAATGGAACGATCATAACGCCCCTCTTTAAGCATGTTAAATGCACTTCGATAACTGTCTTTTTCTTCACGCGTAGGCGGTAATTTTTTAACCGGGACTGTACCTTTTGTAGTACCAGGCGTTCCTGTTGGTGTTTGTCCCGTTGGCTGGCCTGCAGGCGTAACTGGAGTATTAGCCACCGGTGTGTTGCCACGCACAGCTGCCAGCTCCACTTCGCGTAAGCGTCGATCCATATCCAGATACAATTCACGCTGTCGGCGTTTGATCCCGGCTAATTCATGATTAACCACTTCGAAATCACCTCGTATCTGACGGAGTTCTTTTTGCAGGCTATCCAGTTGGTTCAGTAATTCTATAATAGTGCGGTTTGTCGCAGGAGCACTGCTTCCATCCGGAGCGGGAATTGCCGCACCAGCGACGGCAGGATTAGCCGGTGGTTCTGCAAATACAGGTTGAGCTGCCAACGTAAAATATAAAAAGACTGGCACTAAAAACGAAACTGAACGGATTTTCATGTATTACCTCTTGTAAACAATTTCTACACGGCGATTTTGACTATAACTGGTCTCGTCATGACCATCAGAAACAGGTTTTTCTTCACCATAACTGACGACTTTAACCTGCTTGTCTGCAGCGCCCTGAAACAATAACAAACGTCTGACTGCCTGCGCCCGACGCTCGCCCAGACCAATGTTATATTCTCGTGAACCACGTTCATCAGAGTGTCCATTCAGTGTAATAACGGCATCCGGATGCTCGGCCAGATACTTACCATGCGCAAGAATACTATCCTGAAAATCAGCCTTGATTTCACTGCTGTCATAATCGAAATAAATAATGCGAGTTGCTAATGGGCTGGCAGGGTTATCCAGAGGGTCACCCTTAAAAACACCACCACCGGGCAGCCCACTACTGTTTGCGCCACCTGCAGCAGGATTACTGCCGTTAGCTGTACCGGAATGATCTACTACCGGTGCGTCGTCCGGGCGTACGTTCGCATTTTGCTGACACGCTGTCAGAAAAAAAACTGAAACAGCGGCTATGATGAAAAACTTCTTTAACATGGAAACTCTCCTTTTATTTACGATACGGAGCCCATGCAGGCTCCCTGACATCACCCTGTTTTAAAATCAGACGTTGCTTGACTTTTCCATCAACAGAAACTGCTGACAATATACCACGATTGCGCGATGAAGCCGCATAGAGAATCATGCTTCCATTCGGTGCAAAACTGGGGGATTCATCCAGCCTTCCTGTCGTCAACACGTCCATTACTCCCGTTTTCAGATCGAGCGTTGCAATATGATAACCCTGAGAATCACCATGCACCATCGCAATCTTGTCACCACCCGGCATATATGCCGGGCGGGCATTATAACTACCATCAAAACTCAGTCGCTCAGATCGACCACCACTGGCGGCAACACGATAAACTTGTGGTCGGCCACTACGATCAGAAACAAAAGCAATCGTCTTGCCATCCGGAGACCAGGCGGGTTCTGTATCAATAGCTGTATTTCGCGTTAAACGCTTTAAGCGACGACTTTGTATATCCAGTATATAAATTTCAAGATCACCCGAGCGCGACAAGGTCAGCGCAAGTTTTTTTCCATCTGGCGACCAGGCAGGAGCGCTGTTCACTCCTTTGTAACTGGCAATAGCATATCGCTTTCCTGTATCAACATCCTGTATATAAATTTCTGCACGTTTGTTTTCAAATGAAACATATGCCAGTTGCCGTGCATCCGGTGACCATGCCGGAGACATAATAGGTTGCGTTGATCGCAAGACTGTAAATGGATTATGGCCATCCATATCAGCCACCTGTAACTCATATTTTCTTGATTTTGCCGCACCACTGGCAGTGACATAAGCAATACGTGTGGTAAACACGCCTTTTTTACCTGTAATCGCTTCATAAATAAGATCACTCATATAATGAGCCGTACGACGCAGATCTTTAGCTGTTGAAGGCAAGCTGTAGCCTATAATTTGTTTGAGCTGATATTCGGGAGCATTCGGACCTGTTTTAGCCCCTTCATTGCGTCGATAAATATCAAACAGTTGAAACTGCACCAGATAGGTTCCATTTGCTCCAGGACGTACTCGTCCGACAACCAGACTTTCTACTCCCAGATTACGCCAGTTTTCAAAGTTAACTTCACCACCATGATGCGGATGCTCCAGAAAGTTTTTTTTCGGAATCAATGCGAATTTTCCCGAGCGCTTGAGATCATTACTCAGAACCTCGGTTACCTTCAGACCCGCAGGAGTTTTCAACTCCCAGCTAAACGGTACAATTGCTATAGGATGAGAACCGACAACACCCCCTGTTATTTCGATATCCAGCACGGCCTGTGATTGTGTCGATACCAATGCAAACAATAATATTAAATATTTTAACTTCATAAACTCATAACCTATTGAGGTTTAAATGTGAAACGAATATCACGATCAAAAACACGTGGGTCTGACGGTGGTGGCAAATGCGAGGTTTTACCTAACGCTGTCACGACTGAATGCCTGAACGCTTTACTTCCGGTGCAGCGTGTAACCCGGTAGGAAATAATTTCACCACCCGGAATCTGGTTTACATAGACCTGACAGCTGACTTCATTACCTACTTTTTCAGGTCGGCGCCAGTTGCGTTTAACAACTGCGGCGATCAGATCGATATAACGCATACGATGGCCTTTTAATTCCTTATCCAGTTCTGCACGTTCTTCAGCTGCCATGCGTGCTTTCAATTCTTTCAGGCGTTGATCTTCTGCTGCTTTTTTCTGCTTTTCACGTTCAAGTGCTGCCAGTTTTTTTTGTTCCGCCAGCTTTTTATTTTTAAGATCTTGCGCTGCCTTTTCAAGCTTTTGAATTCGTAACGCTTCCTGCTGTTGTTTCTTTTTCAGGTCACTTATTTTTTTCCGGGCAGCTTTATTTTGCTGGATTATAGCCTGCTTCTGATTTTTAAGTTTTTCAGCTGCCTTAAGTTGTTGCTGCTTTAAGGCTTTCAGTTTTTTCTGCTCCTTTATTCGATCAGCACGCGCTTTTGCAACCTGATCTTTTTGCTGTTTCAATCGGGCTGCCTGACGTTGTTTCTTACGTTTCTCTGCACGCCTGAGTTTATCCAGCTCTGACTGTATAGCGGTCTCATTAACCGCTACAGCCTGAATAACATTCTGTTTTTTAACACCTGGCGTTCTTGTCTGCAGTGGTTTACTGGTAAAACTGAAGAACAAACCTGCAATCACAAGCACATGAAATATAAGTGCCAGCAGGAATGGCAAGCCATATTGTGTCAACCAACGCCACATATGAGAGCCTACCTGTCTGCTTCCGGGTTACGGGTAATTAAACCAACACTGGGCACACCAGCCTTCTGTGCCAGCACCATCGCATCCATAACACTGCCATAAGGTACATTTTCGTCTCCTCGCACCATGACGGGAGTTCCTTTTTTAATTCGGCGAACCGCCTGTATCCTTGCCACCAGAGTTGCTGCATCAATCGGTTTTTTCGGGCTGTCTCCAACATCAAGATAAAATAACCCATTAGCATCTACACTAATAACCATCGGCTTCAGTTTTTGACTTTGCATCGGTTTTGCACTGGCTTGAGGCAGGTCAACCTTGACACCCTGGGTCAACAATGGTGCGGTAATCATAAAGATAACCAGCAATACCAGCATGACATCAATATAGGGAACCACATTAATTTCGGCCATGGGACGCTTTTTGATTTTTTCCTTTGCCATGAATCAATCAGTCCTTTTGCTCATGTGCATAGCGTTGCAAAATGGTAGAAAATTCATCAGAGAAAGTATCGTAGCGATTATCCATACGCTCGACATGATTAACAAAACGGTTATAAGCCACCACCGCAGGAATAGCCGCAAACAGACCTATTGCCGTCGCTATGAGTGCTTCTGCAATCCCGGGGGCTACCAGAGATAACGTTGCCTGCTCGACATTACCTAACGCACGGAACGAATTCATAATACCCCAGACAGTTCCAAACAAACCTACATAAGGACTCGTTGAGCCTACAGTTGCCAGAAAGGACAAATGGGTTTCAAGATCTTCCATTTCCTTCGCCTGCGCAACACGCATTGAACGCTGCGCACCTCCGAGTACATCCATAGCAGCAGCTTTACTTTGTTTTCTTAGCCTGGCAAATTCCTTAAAGCCTGATTCAAAAATACTTTCCATGCCAACTGTTTTGCCACGCCTGTTCTGCACCTGTTTATAAATAGTACCCAGGTCACCCCCTGACCAGAAACGTTTCTCAAAGCTGTCTGCGGCATGACGGGCTTGCGAGACCTGGCGCCATTTTCTGAAAATAAATGTCCATGACATCAGCGATGCCAGCGCCAGCAATGCCATCACCACCTGCACAACCGGGCTGGCGTTACTAATCAAATGCCAATATGACATATCAGTATTCATAGTTTAATCTCTTTCATAATATGGGAAGGAATGGCACAAGGCAGTAATCCATCGACTGACAAGCATGCCACCTTCACTTCAGCCTTACAAAGTAACATATCATCTGTTTCACGGTTAATCGTTTGCCTGAACAAGAGACTCGCTTTGCCCACACGGGTAATTTCTGAACTGACCTCAAGCAAGTCATTAAAACGTGCAGGCTTCACATAATCAATATTCAGTGAATGTACAGCAAAAATAATTTTATCCTCAACAATCAGTGTATCCTGTTCTATTCCGATACTGCGAAACTGCTCGGTTCTGGCGCGCTCCATAAATTTTAAATAATTAGTATGGTAAACGACACCGCCATTATCCGTATCTTCATAATAAATACGTACAGGCCACTGAAACTTTTTCACAACATTTTTCCTTGTTTATTACGACTTCAGAACAGCCTTAAAGTTCATTCATCAGGCACTGACGCCTGGCTATCAAAAAGATCATCAGACAGCCCATTATCAAGTAATATACTGCTTCTCGGTTTCAAACCGAAATGCGCATATGCATTCGGTGTTGCAATTCTGCCGCGTGGTGTACGCATAATAAAACCCTGCTGAATCAGATAAGGTTCCAGTACATCTTCTATCGTGCCTCGCTCTTCGCCGATAGCCGCCGCCAGACTGTCCAGCCCGACCGGGCCACCATCAAATTTCTCGATAATAGTCTTTAATAGTTTATGGTCCATCTGG
>Ga0316206_1001349_pt1 | contig 22387 bp, 21 predicted proteins | sample 6monthpyrite_MG_FD_204942 | JGI IMG/M metagenome (GOLD analysis project Ga0316206, IMG submission 204942) | Microbial mat bacterial communities from mineral coupon in-situ incubated in ocean water Damariscotta River, Maine, United States -... | ecosystem: Environmental > Aquatic > Marine >... | reverse complement strand
AGAACATTGCCGACAGGCGAAATACTATTAACGACAGCAGCAAAACTGCGCGGACATTTTGCATATTATGGGGTATCAGATAACGCCAAAAGCATAAACAGCTTTTCCTATTGGGTAACGCTAACTCTTTTTAAGTGGCTTAACCGTCGAGGTAAAAGAGGGTGTTACACATGGGAAAAGTTTAATAAATTGCTTAAGCGATATCCATTACCAAGAGCACGAACTACGGTGAATTTATTATCCTTTTAAGGTGAAGCGTATTGTCGAGGAGCCGTGTGCGTAAATAGCGCAAGCACGGTTCTGTGAGGGGCGTGATAGCAACCGATATATAAAGCTATAAACAGAAATCACATAGTAGCTGCTTGCAGCGAGGTGTTAGTGAAAGTATTGTCTGGTTATTATGCTTTGCATGTTGGAAGAGTCCGTCTACTCGACCACTCATGTAAGAGCTTCTGCTTAACATACTTCTAATTAGTTAACCTCAGGCTGGAATTAATGTGTACACAATGACTGTATTTAGTGGGACGAAATACCGCTGTTATATATCACTCTTAATTGCCTTTGTAATTTGACTATCGTCTCGTAGAATAAAAATCATCGCTACCATTATTAGTAGCATTCCTGGAAGGGTTACCATATCAAATGATTCTATTCCAACTAATATACTCATGGAAATGACAAATAGAGGCGTTAAAAAACCATACGCGGCTACCTTTGTCGCACCAATACGTACCGTACTATAATTTATAATTAAGAAGGTTATAAGTGTTGAGAAAAGTGATAAATAAACAATACCAAAATACACGTTACTTTCGATACTCACCCAATCTACCTGCGCAATATTAGTAATTGATACGAACAACAATAAAGCAGACCCAGAAAATAAAATCCAAAAAGTCATAACGATAATAGGTTCTCCCATATAAAAACGTTTAACCAAAGGATTATAAAGTCCCAAGGATAGACACCCAGCCAGGAATACCAAATCGCCATAATTTAGTTCTAGTCCAGCAAACAAATTTAAGTCCCCTCTAAATACAATCCACAAAGCGCCTATGGTGCCGAGAATTAATCCAAATACGCACCATCTTCCTGTGAGCTCTCTATTTACAATAAAAGCACACACAGCTGTTATAGCGGGAACGAGTGTGTATAAGGATCCAGTGTTCAGTATGCTTGTATATCTTAGACTTTCAAACATACACCAGAAGAATGTAACTAAGGGAATGCTTAACAATATGTAATTATAAAACATAGTTCTTGAGGGAATAGAAAACCCATATTTAATAATTACAAATGGTAAAAACATTAGTGATGCTATAAAAAATCTCAAAAACATCATTATTTCTGGTGAAAGTTCGTTTGTAATCATTGCCCCTATAGGGAATGAGCTTGCAGCTAATATTATTGCTAACAGCATTAGCACATGCCCGTAACTATTAGATCTTTTAATTTTCACCTTTTCAACTACCTCTCCTATGGTTCATGTAAAGTATTATGTCTGTGTGCAGCAACATCGGTCTGCTGAACATAGACCTTTTTCTTATTACTGATAATAAATCGCTTTACATCAGTCCAACAATTTTGGAATTTTTCCAGAAATATCTAACCAGGAATTTTTACCCAATAGCACAGCCCCTTCAATGCTTGGCTCTTCATAACGCATCACAAAGTTTTTGGGGCCATGAGCATAGGCAACAACCAGGCCATGCTCAGGGTCTAAGAATGCACCGTGTGGAACCAAACCAGGGTAGCTGATACGCCATCCAGATCCATCTAGTCCCACGTGGCCTAATGTTAACTTGCCTATCACATTATCAGGAAGTAAAAAAAACCAGGTCCAGGGGCCACCAGAAACGAGTGTCATAACTTCATCGATACCCATACCATTTTCGGCACTGTTAACATGAAGCTTTCCAAATTTAACTTGTAAGAAGGCCATGACTTCGGGTGTTAACGCTTTCATATCATAGACTTTTGGGTAAGGCGCAACACCAACTTCTGATGTCGAAAGATAACCACCTCGGTGAGTCGCAGGTTTACGGCCTGCTATCTCAATTTCCTCAAGCAAGTCTCCTCTATGTAGAGAAAAGATAGATATTAATTTGGCAGCTTCTTCTTTATTAATGGCTCTTTTTTGTGACACTTTAAGGATAGGATGTGCCTCTTTTGGTAGAGGTACTTTATGTACTCGAACTCCGACTGATTTCAGAACTTTATTAATATCTTCAAGACCTATGGTGGAAGATTTCCCATCACTGTACGAAAGTATAATTGAACCTTCTGTTACGCTTTCATCAGCAAAGCTGACAGTTGAAAACATTAACATCAAGATAGACGCACCAATTTTATGCAAACTTTTCATAGCTTAATTCTCCTCTTTTCGTTTAAATTTAATTGCTATTTCTCTAACTGTTTTTACATGATTACCAAGATATTTCTGGACCTGCCGGAACAATTCCATTTGGATTTATATGCCTGTGCGAGAAATAATAATGTAACTTCATATGCTCAATATCGATGGTCTTGCGGATGCGATGATCAGCGACCAAATTCAACATATAGCGATATATATTCTTAAAATCTCTCAAAGGCTTTTTATTAGCCTTGAAATGAACTTCATAAATTGCCTCAAATCTGACCAGTGTTGGCAATAGAAAAAGATCTGACAATGTCAACGTTTGACCAAGTAAAAACGGTGTACTTTTTAGTTTTAGATCAAGCTCTTCAAGTGCCGTAAATAACATATTACTCGCGGCATCGTAGCTTACCTGATCTTTAGCAAAACCAAGGTGATAAACTTTTCTGTTGACGTTGTTATGTAACCACTCATTCAGTGAAATTATGTCTTCTTTCAATTGAGCTGGAACTAACTCATAAGGTGTTTTAGCCAGAGATAGCCATTTGCTGGCAAAATCCATAGCCATTGTCGACGAATCATTACCGACGATTTTGCTCTCTTTTTTATCCCATAAAATTGGCACAGCGACTTCACCTGAGTAGGATGGATGGGCTTGTTGATGTAATTCCACAAGGCCTTTTGCACTGCTAAAAGCGTTGGGATAATCGTCATCAAATAGCCAGCCTGCATCGTCTCTTTTCGGTGCTACTGAGGAAATAGAAATCGCATCTTCTAACCCCAGGTAGTTAATCACCAAAAATGGACGATGAGCGAATGGGCAAGCATAGGACATAAATAAGTGGTATCGACCTTCCTCAACAATCTCGGGTGGACTAAAATTGTCGTTGCTGGATAGCTCATGAGTCTCTTTATGTGGAAACCAAACACCTTTATCTAAAACAGCCATATTTTCACCTCAACATTTACTCTAATTAATTTGTAAAATAAGATTTAAGGTAAATATAAACGCTAATATTCAGTAAATAAACATTGATATAGTGGAGGCATTGTTTACTATAGGTAAACAATCAGCCATTAAAGAGACCGCATGGACAAGCTGCGTGCTATTACTGTTTATCGTCGTGTTATAGAGCTGGGAAGCTTTAAAGAAGCGGCAGAAGATTTAGAGCTGTCCAAGGCAGCAATCAGTAAGAACATCAAAGAACTGGAAGAATATTTGGGAAGTCCATTAATCAACAGGACAACTAGAACGCTAGCAGTTACTGATGATGGACAAAACTACTATAACCAGATTCGCCATATATTGGATGATTTAAGTAATGCCGATTTAGCTATTCGTGAGACAGGCCATTCTCTCAAAGGGGTTCTTCGCATAAGTGCACCCATGTCATTTGGTCTCACGATTATCAATTCAGCCATTTGTGAATTTATGAAGCTCTATCCAGAAATAAAAGTAGAGTTAGAGCTAAATGATCAATATACGGATTTAATCGGAGGCGGTTTTGATATAGCTATTAGAGGTGGAGGCACTCTAAAAGACTCCAGCTTAAAGCAACGTAAATTGTTGACACTTAAAAGGGTACTATGTGCATCGCCTGAATATATAAAAAACGTTGCTAAACTGAAAACGCCAGAAGATTTAACAAAACATAATTGCATCATATACAGTTTATTAGAATCCCCCACGCAATGGACTTGTGCTAAAGCAGGCAAACAACAGACTATTACTATTCCCCCTGGCTCATACACTGTAAATAACAGTCTTGCTTTAACACAAGCAGCTGTCGCAGGTTTGGGTATCAGTCTTATGCCAGAAATTCTCATTCAAACGGAACTGAAATCGCAAAGCTTAGTACCGTTATTACCAGAGTGGGAGTTTGAATCGCATGCTCTGTACGCTATCTATCCCTATCATAGAGAGACTTCTCACAAGCTACGGACTCTAATTGATTTTCTAGCTAATTATTTATCCAGCTAAACTTATTTAGTAAGCTGTGATTTGAAGCATTAACAGCTGGTTTGGATGTTAGTAGTCGTTCAACATCATATTAGCGAATGTCCGCTATTGGCCGTACTCGGAAGTTAATTAACTAAATATTATTAACTTAATTTGGGTGTCAGGAATCAACAAATTTAAAATTAGCAAATGACCGCTTTTGAGACACACACGACTTACAGTGATAATTCGATGAACGCCCGCTTTAGTTTTTGAATTGTTTAATGTCGAGTAGAACAAATGTATCAAATTAATAGCAACAACTTTTCGGGTATCTCAATAATAGATTTAGAATTTATCTAAGCTGTAGTGTTGATTAATTTCTTAACTTGCGTATGGGTTTTGCCCTTCTTAATTTATGTGTCCGTATTCTGTTCGAGTTTTCTTATGACTATCCATATTTCATCCATAAAAAACCTAAACAAAAAACTAATAACCCATTTGACAATTATAATTTCCATTGACTACTATGGGCAGGTTAATGATTAAACCCCATTAACCCATACGGTGTTAACCCAATACGGCGTTAACACATACTGATGCATTAACAACGCATTTCATTTTCACCACAACCTAGCGAGGTAATAATAAACGCGGCATTTTTAAAAACTTAAGCACAGGCTAAAGGTGTACGACCACCTAAAGCCTGCTGACCACAACCAACTAACCAGGAGTTAATTATGGCTAATACGAATATTACGTCACGATCCCCTTTTGCCCAAATGTTATTTAACATATTCGGCAAAAAAAGTTATCACCCACCTGTGCCAGTGCTTTTTTGTGCTAGCTGGCAAACCTGTCCCTTGATTAAACCAGCTGATTCCATGGGCTTTACGGAAACCCTGTGCGTGCCTGTTATAAATTGGCCCACAATAATCAAACCACCCACTGAGAATGTCGATTTAATCAGGGCTTTGTTATTTAAACCACAACCTTGCCTGATACGGTTGGGCGCATCCCCAACGGATGCGGAGAAGCGTGTGTTGTTTGGCTTTTCACCTTAACCGGGTACTGCGTTCGTTTTTATTCGGTTAGTCAGGTGGTTGCCACTGGCGCTTTTAATTAAGCGCCGGTTTCCCTTACCTGGTTTTTCCTGTTTCTGACGGATTCAAACCAACCTGCATCTGATGAATAAATACATTTATAAAAATTCAAAAATAGTAATTCAATTTAGCTTTCGCACGGAGAAACACAATGCGCATTGATCTGAATATGATGAATAACACCATACCGATGCAGAACAACACGTCGACGCGGAGCAACAGGTTGACGCGGAGTGACATGCCGACGCGGAGAAAAAGGTTGAGAGGTGTGTGATGAAAGCATTAAAACAGCGTTTTATTGAAGCAGTAAAAAACGGACACCTCGGTCACATAGATGACCGCGGCACCATTGTTACACTGAAAGAATTTAAAGGGTATTTTTCAGATATAAAAAGCCAGTACAGCATGTCGTTTTTACCCGCAGCAACCCTCGAGCCGGGGCAGTTAACCATGAGTCATACCAAGTTTGTGTTTCGAATTAGAAAGGGAGTATATCGGGTGCATGAGGATGCGCTAGAGTAAAGTGTAGATGAGTAATGTGTAGATGAGTAAAGTGCAGATGAGTAAAGCTATTTATGAGTTACCGTTCTACACGGGATTGATAGTTGATTGTTTTGTTGGCTTTCTGATGGTTACGTTCAGGTTATCGATCAGGTGATTAAATTTCTGTACTATTACTTAATGGCAAGGATGAAATAGTAAAATATTTTGAACTTATCGTATTGCTTTGTGCTATTCAACAGTAAGTGAAATTATGAGGAATCCTAAATCAAAGACTTGACCCCGATGCCTTCACTCAACAATCGACCAGGAAAATATTTAAATTATCGCACACCCTACGAGATGTTTAGTATAGCTAGTGGTGCACTTGCAGGTTGAATGTGGCGATACCTCCTAAAGTGCTAGTGCTAGTAGGTAAACAATTTGATATATGTGTTACCGAAAATTATTAAATATACCACTAAACCAAAATGTATAGGTAAGTAAGGCGAATAAAAACAAATTTAGAAAAAACATTAACTTGCATAAAATTAATTCTTTTTCGAAAAATAAACCATTAATTAAAAATGCTATAACAAAGATTAAAGGTAACCCCGGCGAGAATAGTAGATAAAAAACACCATGTTTAACGCTGGCAATAAACACAACGCAGAAGAAAAACAACAGCATTTCAATTACGATCAACTTTTCTGTTTTAGATAAATTAACGTCTACTGTTTTATTCATGGTGTGATGGTTCCTTAAAGTAGTGAGCCGTTACTTCCGTTTATGTGTGAAATGTTTAAATGCTTATGTCGATAGTATAACCATAACTTTATGTTATAAAGGCATTTATCATTTATTTGAAATGTACAATTAACAAGCGCAGTTTTTGAAATAAATAATGAGGGGCAACCTAACAGACGGTGTTGATTTTAAGTCACGACAGAATTAAGCCTAAAAAAATAAGTTAAACGCTATAAAACCGAAGGCATAATAGACAGCGCATCATTGCCGGTTTCTTCACTTATATTCTTTTCATTTTCAGAAACCTGATATTCGAGCAAATCATAATACCGACGAATATTGGTGACGTACTTTACAGGTTCCCAACCTCGTGCATAACCGTATTTGGTTTTCTTGTACCATTTTTTACGCGCTAATAAAGGTAAGGTAGTTTGCAGGTCTAGCCATTTATTCGGATTCTTGCCTAATTGAATGGCGATCTTTTGTGCATCTATCACGTGATAGTAACCCACATTATAGGCGGCCATTGCATACCAGGTTCGGTCGGGCTCTTTTAGTTCATCCGGAAAACGTCGGCGAATTTGATCTAAATATTTTGCGCCGCCAAATATACTGCTCTTAGGGTCTAATCTGTTTTTTATTCCCATTTGTCCCGCTGTTTGTTGAGTTAGCATCATAATGCCCCGCACCCCGGTTGGGGAAACCGCTTTCGGATTCCAGTGGGATTCCTGGTAACCCATCGCAGCTAATAATTTCCAGTCAATACTGTATTTCTCTCCGGCATCATTATACATGTCGAGGTAGTTGCTTAGGCGTGTGGCAATGTGGCGTTTATAAATGCGGTTGCCAACATAATCAAACTGATTAACATGGCCGTAATGTTTTTCGATGAGGTGGGTGATTTCGCCGTTATTTAAATTGCGCCAGAAGAAGGTCATGGCTTTGTCGTATAAAGTGGAGTCTTTAGTTTTAGGGAATGCCCAGGCTATTTTTTTTGGTTTTGAAATATCAAATGCAACGCGCAGCTCGAGTAAAAAACGTTGGTTGAGTGAAACTTCATTTGAATCGGCAACGGTATAATCAATTAATTGATTTTCAACCAGGTAAAGTAGCTGCTCACTTTCAATGTCATTTTGGGTGTTCCAGTTTAACTCCGGGTGTTCGGCTTTTAATTCATTCAGGCTTTCTACATGGCTGGAGCCGTCAATTACTTCAAGAATACCGTTGTCCAGGTCGGCCACTTTTTTCGGCCGATATGACTGGTTGTTGTAAATTAACTGCTCAGTAATGTCCATATAACTGGCGGCAAAGCGCACATAGTTTTTACGGGATTCGGTTATGGTTAAACCGGCGGCCGCGAAATGGGCCTTGCCGGAATTTAATATTTGAAAAATTTCGTGTAGATTATCGCTACTAATCACCTTTAGTTTCACCCCGAGTGAATCGGCAAATTGTTTGGCTAAATCATATTCAAAGCCGGTTTTACCATTGGGGCCTTCATAATAGGTTGTTGAGCTGTTACGCGTGACAATGACCAGCTCACCGCTGTTCAGCACATGGTTCAGCGTATTGGGTTTAAACAGCAGGGGAATGACTTTAAACGTCATTAGAATCAAACTAATTAGGACGATTAATGCGATACCCATTATTCGACATTTTGGGCTTTGTAAGGGATTTTCCATCTAAAAATGACACATCTTATTGCTTATAACTTATTATTATTTTAGTTTAAATTCGGCCCAAATGGGGCAGTGATCCGAGGGTTTTTCCATGGCGCGCACTTCGTAGTCTATTCCCGCGTCGGTGCATTGTTCAGTCAGGCTTTTGGTGGCGAGTATGAGATCGATTCGCAAGCCACGCCGTGGCGCTTTATCAAAGCCTTTGCTGCGATAATCAAACCAGCTAAAGCGGTCGTCAACCTGCGGGTGTAGCTGACGATAGGTGTCGCTCAACCCCCAGTCTGTCAGTGTTTTCATCCATTCGCGTTCTTCCGGTAAAAAACTGCATTTGCCGGTTTTTAGCCAGCGTTTGGCATTGTCTTCACCGATGCCAATATCTAAATCAAGGGGGGCAATATTCATATCACCCATCACAATTAGATTGTCTTCCGGGTGGTGCTCGCTGCTCAGGCAGTGATTTAAATCTTCGTAAAACTTTTTCTTCGCGGGGAATTTAGTCGGGTGTTTGTTGCTATCGCCCTGCGGAAAGTAGCCGTTCATGACGGTGATGCTTTTGCCGTCGATTTCAAACTTAGCGCTAATAAAGCGGCGCTGGGCGTCATCAGCATCATCGACAAAGCCTTTAATAACCTGCACAGGCGTAGACTTGAATAGCAGGGCAACGCCATAGTGGGTTTTTTGCCCGTGGAAGGCGCACTGATAGCCTAATGACTCAATCATGTCTACCGGGAAATCGACGTCCTGCGCTTTCGTTTCCTGTATTCCAATGACATCCGGTGAGTGGGTGCTGATGAGTTTTTCCAGTTGGTGCTGGCGCATACGAATGCTGTTAGTGTTAAAAGAGATGACTTTCATTTTGTGGCTTATTCATTTAAGGGTAAAATAGGCAGCTTACACTATTATGCCTGTAAACTCTTCTGCCTTTAAAATCATCGGCTCTTAAAATTTTGGCCCTTAAAATCTTGTTGGATACTTATGTTAAACGTCACCCCCATTCATGCTTATTCTGATAATTACATCTGGATGCTACAACGCACGGGCTCATCACAGGTGGTGCTGGTTGATCCGGGTCAGGCAGAGCAGGTGATAGAGCACCTGCAACAAAATAATTTAGAACTGGTGGCGATTCTGATTACCCACCAGCATTACGATCACACCGGCGGTGTGGCGCAATTACTCAAAAAGTATCCGCAATGTTTGTTGATCGGCCCGGACCGGGACCCGTCAGATAACAAACTGGCCATCGATTTGCCGGTGCCTGAATTATTTACCCGCAAAGTAAAAGACGCAGACGTCGTTAACATCCCCGAACTTGATATACAGTTTGAGGTGCTGGCCATTCCCGGGCATACACTCGATCACCTGGCTTTTTATGGGGAAGGGCTGGTGTTTTGTGGTGATTTATTATTTGGTGCGGGATGTGGGCGCATTTTTAGTGGTACAGCGCAATTGTTTGCTGATTCTTTGGCAAGGTTAATGCGTCTGCCTGAAGCAACCTTAATGTATTGCGCCCATGAATATACTGTCGATAATTTGGGGTTTGCTAAATGGGTGGAGCCTGAATCTGAGGCGGTTATTCTGCGCGATGAGATTGAAATGGACAAACAGGAAGACGGCCTGCCAACTGTGCCAACTAGCGTTGGCCTTGAGCTTAAGACGAATCCGTTTGTGCGTTTGCAGCACCCGCAAGTGAAATTGGCAGCAGAAAAATTTGCCGGTCAATCACTGCACGAAAACTGGCAGGTGTTTGCAGCCCTACGTGAGTGGAAAGATCGAGAGTATGATTAAGGGTGCCTCTAACTTGAGGTGAATGAATATAGATGTTAGTTTGTGATTGAATTTTATGGTTATTCTAGTAAGAGTAGCCAGCTTAATACCGCAGTGATACTTAAACGTGAGTAAAAGAAGTCAGTAAAAAAAAGTAAAAAATGCTACCAAAAAGCATAACAAACGAAGGGAGGGATGATGGTAAAACGCGCATTAGTAGTAGATGATTCAAAATCGGCACGCTTTGCACTTAAGCGTATGCTTAAAACACTCAAGCTCGAAGTTGATACGGTTGAGTCAGCTGCCGATGCCATCAGTTATTTGCAGGACCACCTCCCTGATGTCATTTTTATGGACCACATGATGCCGGGCATGGATGGTTTTGAAGCGGTAAAACGCATTAAAGATAATCCGCAAACGGCCGTCATTCCAATTATGATGTACACCTCGAAGGGCGGGGATGTTTACCTGAGTGAGGCGCGAGCACTGGGTGCGGTAGGAATTATTCGCAAAACCATTGCGCCGGTCGAGTTAAGAAGCTCGTTACTGGAGCTGGGTATTATCGAGGATGTTCCCATTGAGTCTACGCTCATTGTCGATGATGATACTGAAAAGAAAACCTATGAAAAAATATCCGGTGAAAAGAAAGCAGATTTAAGCGCCACGAATACTATTCCGGCGCCTGAAAAAACGACCATTGATACCTATATTAAAGACCTGCATCGTTTAATTGATGACCAAACGATCGAACTGCACCGAAGTATGTGGTTGGGAATTGAATCGGCAAGCAATGAAATTTTTAACCGACTGAATAGTGACTTTGAGCAGAAGCTGGAAAAAATACAGGCGCAAACCCAGCAACAGCAATCTGGCCAGCAGGCATTTTATAAAAACAAATCATTGTGGCCGGTTTATCTGGTGAGTGTGTTATTGGCACTTTCAGTTGTGTTTAATATTATGTTAGTAACAGAGAACGAAGCAGTAGAAAATAACTTAGCGGCCAATGATTTTGAGACCACGGATTTTGAGGCCGCGGATTTTGAGACCACGGATGTTGCAACCACTGATGTTATTGAACCCGATGAAATAAACAGCCAGAATTTTTCAGAAGATGTTGAGTCAACTTCTGCTCCTCAGAAAGCCATTATCGAAAAAGTCAATCATAAAAAATCCCAGCAAAATTTTATACAATGGGCCTCCAATAAAATTATTGAATACCCTTATGATGAAGTGGCGTTAAATGATAAACGCTTACCTAATGTAGAAGAGTTAATCAATAAAGCGCTTGATGCAAACTTTAAAGGCCGTATTATTTTACAAACGCATGCGGGGGTGTTTTGTTTGAATATCGATCAAATGGGTAATTACCTGTTGGCCGATAACGCGTTGTCTATTGCGAATTGTGAGTTTATCGGTAATTTCATACAGCGCGATGATGAGTCAACCAGTCACCAGTCGTTAAGTTTTGCTAATTTTCTATCCGATACCGATTTCTTAAGTCAGCAGGGAATTGCCGTTGAAGTGATAAGCTTGACCAGAAGAATAGAACTTTCCAAATATCCAAAACGCTCGGCTCAAACCACTGCAGAAACCTGGAATCAGGCTGCGCAGCTGAATAATCGAATAACGGTCATGCTGGAGCCTGAGTCGATAGATTTGTAGGCGCTACCCTGGATTACTTTTGGTTGATTTGTTGGTTTGGTTGCGCCTACGGTGAGTATTAAAAAGTTAAATCGGGAATTGGGTAACTTAATCACCTAGCATCTCCAGCGCATTAACTAAACTGCGTTTCATGCGATTAAACGAACTGGCAAGTGAGGCAATTTCATCTTTGCCGTGATCGTTGCATTCACCGCCATCCATTTTGCCCATGCTAACATCATGTGCAATGCGTGATATTTCTTTCACCGGCTTAATAACGATAAAGTGCAAGAAAATATTCAGTATGATAAACACACTGATAAATACAATCGATAATGCAGTGATAAACGTGTGGAAGGTGGTTTCGGCCCGTGCTAATGGCACTGACATCGGAACACTGACAATTTGTGAACCCACAATTTCATTTAATTTCCAGCCAAAACCATTGGCACGTCCATAACTTGCCAACATAGTCTCCGGCGCGTCGTCAACATGACCGTGGCATTGCAGGCAGTTTTCATTTTTTATTTTGATGGGCCTGGCAATGTAAAGCATCGGTCCGGTGGCGCCAATACGCTCACCAATCACTTCTTCTTCCTGTTGATTATTGCGAAAGTATTCTACGATACTGGTTTCCCATTCGGTAGCCCGTGACGCAGGATTGGTCGGATTTAATGTGGCTTCCTTATATGAGTATTCAGGGTATTTTTTACGCAGATTATTGATGTTAGTTGTCGCGGCATAAGCGGGTACTGTTTGGGGTAAAAACTCACGTTTTATTTGTGCGGATAAAAGCGGTCTAACTTCTTTAACCGTATAGGTGCGCACGGCAAGTGCGCTCTCCAGTAAGATACCAGCGGTGTGTAGTATTTCTTCACGGGCATTTTTTTGCAGCACGTTATCTGAAACAAATCCGGCACCGGTTATACCCAGTGCAAACACGGCTAGCATGACCAGATTAAATTTTGTACGTAAGCCCATGATGAAATCCTTAAGGTGTTGATGATAATTGGGTTATAAATGCTGGGATGCAAATTGAGTTAGTCAATGTCGCCATTTTTCTTACATTTTAAAAAGCGTTTATAGGTGTCACTAAATTCATGTAAATTAAAGTGGCTGGTGAAGCTGCGGGTTTTTGGCCAGCTTGGCCAAAAACCCAATGTTAACTCAGCATCTAAGCCGCTAATAAATTGATCACGAATTTTTATTGTGTTGAGCGTAAAGACTGCGCTAGTTTCTTTATAAAGAGCACTAATTTTGTGTTGTGAGTGGTTGTCGACTTTAAGGCCTAAACCCGGATAACTTAAATCGATATTGGATTTTGTTTTAGCGAAAAAAATATGACCGTTATAAATTAAGTGAACCGGGGTTGTTGACTGACCATCTTCAATGCGTTTAGAGGCAGACATCATTAAGCAGGTTTTTTTCCTGGTGGTCGGGTCATCAGCATAAACGACTTTCCAGTTTGGTGTGTCACTGGCACATGCCAGGTTCGGTATGAGTAAGTTGAGACTTATACATAATGTGAAAAATAAATATTTTAGCATTTTTAATCAGACTTTAATTTTGTGAAAATAAATTATGCATTTTTTGTAAAAAATCTTTTTTATCTTTTTCAGTAGCAAGGTGCTGTGATAGCTGATTGAGTAAGTCACTAACGGAAACAACGTTTTGCATATGGCGTTTGATTAACGCCCGGGTAATCGGGCCTAGATAAGTGATTAAGGCTTCTTCTAATTGCACGATTTGTAAATGGCTTAGCTCAATACCTGCCAGACTGCCATCGGTTTTCAGCGCGCGTGGCAAAGGTTGCGAGGTAAGCGCTGCGACTTGTGAATCTATTTTCTGGTTAAAGTTATCTTTGCTTTGCTGGTCGGGTAATGCATGGGTAAGCTGGTTTATCAATTCATTTAAGTCAGAGGCTTTATTAGCCGTGCGTTTTACCATTACGGGGGCAATGGGGCCGAGGCTATCAACTAAAAGATCAGAAATTTTTTGCAGTATTTGTTCATCCCATTCATAAGCGTTAGGTTTTTTATTATGCGGTGCTAGCTTTACCTCAGTGGCGGTATGGGCGGGCGTAATAACGGTGGTGGCATCGGATGATGAATATATGGGTTTGTGTGAATTTTGTTCGGTGCCTTTTTTATTAAATGAAAGCAGGGCCTGGTTGAGCGCATCAATCATTAGCGCCATGTTTTGAAAACGCTGTTGTGAGTCACGCATTAAACTCGTTTGTAAAATTTCGTATAAAGCAGGCAGTAATATGGGTTTTAAATCGGCTAACTCATCTTCAGAATGATTGAGTACCGCCTGTAAAATATCCGGTAAAGATTTAGAGGGAAAAGCCTGCTTGCCGCTGAGCATTTCAAATAAAACCACACCCAGTGCCCAGATGTCGGTGCGCGCATCAACCGGTTTTCCACGCAGTTGCTCGGGTGACATATAGGCTAAGGTGCCTACGCTCATGCCGGTGCTGGTTAAGTCAGTGTTTTGCATTTTGGCGATGCCGAAATCGAGAATTTTAACCCCAGTATCCTGAGTCAGCATAATATTTGCAGGCTTAATATCGCGGTGCACAATGTTAGCGTTATGCGCGACGGCTAAGCCCTGTGCAACTTGTAACGTAATTTCAATGGCTTGTTTTTGTAGTAAGGGGCCACGGCTAATACGCTTGCCGAGTGTTTCGCCGTCATAGCAAGGCATTGTAATATACATCTGACCATCGTCTGTCTGGTTGACGTCGTGAATCACGCAAATGTTGTGATGATCGAGTTGTGATGCGGAACGCGCTTCAGCTAAAAATCGCTGACGGGTGGTTTCGTCGCTGAGCATATTCACTGGTAAAAATTTTAAGGCAATGTTGCGTTGCAATTTACTGTCGAAGGCTTTAAAAATAATCCCCATGCCACCCACACCAATCTGCTCGATAATATTGTAACTACCAATGGTGTCGCCGGACTGAAATATTTTATACTGCTGAGTCGATGGATTGTCTGGTGTGCTGGCGTCTTTGTTCCATATTTTGCTTTGTTCGTTTGCATTGAGTAATGCCATGGCTTTGTCGTAAATGTCTGAATTTTCACCGCATAATTCACTAAGAAAAACAGAGCGTTGTTCTATCGGCAAGGAAAGTGCTGCATCAAAGTACATTTGTACTTTTTCCATGTCATCTTTGTTCATTTATTCGCCAATCAGGTATATGGATTTAATTTTTTATAGATAATAGCGGATTTACGATGGATAAGACAGGGTTCGGCGTGAGGTATGGCGCATGAGCGCTATATTAGGGTGGGTTAATGGGGAAGATATTTAGCAATCATATTGCTCGTTGGAGAAGGGGGAGTGAGTCGATTAAAACGGGTTTAGTCACTTATTAATTTTGGGTGTTTATTTTCGTTCCGGGTGCTTAAAAGCAGCCACTAATATTACACAGATAAAAAGTTATCTGTGTAATATTAGTGGCTGACTTTGAATAGCCTTATTTGATATCTCTAAATATTATTTACCCGCATTATGGATACGTACTGTCGCGGTGGGGCCACGCCAATCTAAATCAGCGGGTACTAAATCGCCAACGCCGTGTACGCCATTGTGAATGGTAACAAAGCCTTCACCGTCACCCTCAATAGTGGCATTAGTACCGCCACAGGGTGGCCCTGGAATATCAATGCACAGTTCGTTATTGTCTTCAGAGCCGGCATCATAAGTCATTGCATCAGCGTTAGCGTAACGGTGTTTTTTTGGGCCTTTCAATGTGACAGATGTAAATGCATCATTGCTGGTTGCCAGCATACCCGCCACGGTAAAGTAGGTTCTTTTTGGGGCCTGAATTTCTACGGTAATGGAGGTGCCAGGTAAAATAACCGGGGGTGTCTGCTCCAGGGTTGTCATCGTAGCAGACACATTGGCATTGTTCGCGACCTCATCTAATAAAGGTTCGGGGTTGCCACTTTCGGCCAGGATTACCAGACCGGGAGAGGCTGCTTCGGTCACTTTAAATAGCTTAAAGTGTTTATTGTGGGCGATCACGGCAGGTGGTGTAATGACGTGGTGTGCGGTTGTGTTGGTAATGGTCACATGATAAGTATTTAAATCACCATGGGAGGCCATTGCATTAGACAATGTCAGGCTAGTGGCCAGGCCAGCTGCCAGGCCCATAGCCTGAGCGAGTGTAAGTGGTAGTGATTTCATTTGTGAAGCTCCTGTAATTTTACGGATTAATTTAACTGCCTCAAATTAAACGCTGCAGAGGGATATAATGAGATTAACCAGTAAACATCACGTGGAAGTCGCTTAATTGTCACTTTTTTATCACTTTTTTCGCGCAGTTAAACAGGGGAAAGAGAGTTGAGTGCGAGGGCATTAACTGAACGTTAATGGCTGTGTGAATTCAAAAAAAATTATAAAAAGTATCATAAAAAAAGCCCTGACTGGCAGGGCTTTTTTTATGCGTCTTACCAGAGGTTAATTATTTCTTATCTAACTCCTGATAATAACTGATTAAAATATCAGCCACTTCCGGGCGTGAAAATTCTTTTGGTGGTGCAATGCCCTGTCCTAGCATTTCACGTACCTTAGTGCCGGATAATAAAACGAAGTCGTCTTTTTCATGGTCCGGTGCTTCACACATCATCACAACTTTATCGAGTTTCTTAGAGTAAGCGGTATGATCAGCTTCGAAAATTTCAATGTCTAAAGCGCCAGCGGGTACTTCATTTTTGAAGATGGTCTGAGCATCAAATGCACCGTAGTGATCGCCAACGCCGGCGTGGTCGCGCCCAATAATGAAATGTGTTGCACCCATGTTCTGACGGAAGAGCGCGTGTAATACCGCTTCACGAGGCCCCGCATATAACATGTCGAAACCGTAGCCGGTCACCATGGCGCTATTTTCAGGGAAATACAGCTCAACCATTTTACGAATGGCCGCATCACGTACTGGAGCGGGGATATCGCCAGGCTTAAGTTTGCCAAGTAACATGTGAATCACTAAACCGTCACAGCCTAAACGATCCATCGCCATGTGACATAACTCTTCGTGTGCCAGATGCATTGGGTTACGGGTTTGGAATGCAACGACTTTCTTCCAGCCACGCTCTTTAATTTCGTTACGAATTTCAACGGCGGTGCGGAAAGTGTCAGGGAACTCTGTATTAAAGTAAGAGAAATTTAAAACCTTGATGGGGCCTGAAAGGCAGACTTTGCCCTGAGCATTAAATGCTTCAACACCGGGGTGGGCTTCACCCGCTGCGGGGGCGTATACTTTTTCGCTCATTAATGCCATGTCCGCATCAGAGAATTCTTCCACGGCTTCAACATCCATAATCGCAAGAACCGGGTTGCCTTCAACATTGGGATCTTTCAGTGCAATACGGTCGCCGGCTTTTATGCTACCCGCATCTTCAACTAAATTTAACACGGGTGTAGGGAAGAACAGGCCCGATGTGGTTTTCATTTCTTTAGCAACAGATAAAGCATCAGCTTTAGTCATGTAACCCGTTAATGGGTTGAAGTAACCTGCACCCATCATGACCGCGTTTGCAGCTGATGCGGAGCTTACGGTAATAGAAGCTAAGCCTTCGGCTTCTTTTTGCAGGGCTTCATTTTCTGCTGTGTCATAAACAAATAGGGGGTTCAGTTCGTCAGAACCGTGTGGCTTAATCATTGTGTTCTCCTCATGCGCAGGTCTTTTTGCCTGAGCTTTAATATAATCAATTAAAAATGTGTCAGCAGGTTAGCGGGTTTAAGGCAGTTAATCGTTGATTTTCATCATGTTATAACGGTATTAGTCGCTCATGCGCCGAATTAAAATAAATTTGATTTGAACATAATAAAGAGGCTGGGCAGATTAGCTAATTCATATCCTTAGGGGCAGTATGAGTTTTTTTTATATTAGTCTTATTTTATGAAGGGTTGTGGGAGGAAGAGGGGGGTAAAAGAGCTCAATAACATGGATTTAAGTGCTGCTACGGTGCATCTCCATTGGGAATAAACTGCCGTTTTTTTGCGCTCTGAGCGCTTGTTGATATCTACTGGAAGTTTGCTGAAATTGGCGATCTGCACGATCAATTCCTGACGCTATCCATTTAATTCTTAAATGCGTGATCTGTGGAGTAAAGATGTGGAGTAAAGATGACTTGCGGATACTCTCTACGAGCTGGAATCTTCTAATTGGAATATTACTGTTATTCTTCAGTTTTGGTTTTGAAGTTATTTATCTGGCTTTATTAGAAAGTACTAACTTATTCGTTTTTAAATTGAAGTGTGTAAGGAATAAGCCAGGTAAAAATAAGCCAGGTAAAATAAGCCAGGTAAAAATTACCCAGCTTATTCATGACGCGCTTTTATTTACCAAAATAAAAGTCATATCCAAACTGCACGATAAATGAATCAAGATCCGGATATAACGAATCGTTTTGTACCTGGCTAATCATTTCTGCCCGCACACTAAATTCACTGGATTTACCCACTGGCATCGCATACTTTAAACCTATCGTGTTAGTGACAAATTCAGACAAACGATAGTCAGCACTTGCATATGTGGTTGATGTTGCCGCCGCCGCTTCAGCTTCACTCAGGCTAGTGACGGAGAAATCTGCCGCCGCTTGTGTGTAATATCGCAGGTGAGGTTGAAGGTAGCTGCCATTACCCAATTCATAACGGTAATGGAAGTCTATAGTATGTGAGTCAATGCCCCAGTCATCGGTGTGATAACGGTAAGCAACATTAATAACATCTTCTGTTAAGTGATGTACTGTTTTCCAGTAAAATGTTTGTCTGGAGCGTGAGTCGGGGCGGTTTTCATAAACATAAGGCAGGTCGTCAGGACCCAGTGCCGTCGTTAGGTCACCGTTCGAATCAAGAACAGAAATAATTTTGTACGGATCATTCAAGTAGCCCGATGTTTCGCTAAAGCCCAAATTAAACTGCATCAATGTGTTTCTGTTAATGACCTGGGTAATACCGAACATAACGTCAGAGATTGTTTTACTATCATCGACGCTATCACGATTTGTGCCGGTAGAAACTTTTTTCATGTTAGCAAAAGCCGTGGGTATCTCACCTGATGGCTCAATTGTGTCGGAGCTAAAGCCAAGCGCAGCGCTGAATGTTGTGTTGCGGTTATTATAATCACGCAGGAAATTTGCTGATACACCTAATGACGAATAATCAAATTCTTTGGATAAGTTACCACCCAGAATTAATCGACTATATTCATCAAAAATAGCCGTATTCCATGATCCACTCAACGCGACGCGTGTATCAAGAAATGTATCATCCAGTGGTGTTTCACCAGGTGCAACGGTGTAGGATCCATTGCCGGATGGGTTGGTGAACGTCTGAACTACATCTGCGGCAAGTGCACCAGTGGGTGTGGCGCCGGTTAGTGAGTCGAATACGGCTTTTAAGTTTACAATGTCGCCATCTTTAAATTCTCTGGTGCCGCTGATAACCGGTTCGATGGCTGATACGCGGCCATCGCTTTCATTATAAAATAAAATGGCGGTACCAATATCCCAGGCATCATCGGGGACTTCAACTGCGCCTGCACTGGTTGCCTGTAATAATGCGGCACTCGCGAGGGTTAATTTTTCACGAATTTTTTTAGTGTTGCTCATAATAATACCTGGTTTTTGTCTACTAACTAATCATTATTTTGTTGACCCAATATTTAAAACTGGGCTTCGGTGTAATTGGCTAAACAAATGAATTATTTATTTATATGTTTATTGAGCAATGTGACTAGTTACAACCACAACCACCGCCGCCCACTCCCTGACCGCCCATAGAGGCTTCTTTACTGAAATAAATATGTTCATCAAGTGCGTTGTCAATTTCACTGGGAACGAGCGCCATGGATGGTTTTGCGAGCAGGTCTTTATCCCAGGGCTGAACAGTTGTGCAGGCGCTTAATAAAAGCAGGCTCAGGCTTAAAACTAGTTTATGTATCATCATGACTCCGTTATCGGTTTACGGTGTTAATATTTAATTTAATGCGTTTAAAAGTTTTTTAATGGTTTTTTCTTTATCATCTTTGCTTTTATTCCAGAACCCCGTATAGCGAATACGCAGGTGACCTCGAGTGTCTATCAGATAACTGCTTGGCATACCTTCTACATTATATTGTTCCGCAACTTTCGCCCTGGGATCAAAGGCGACAGGGAAGTTTATTGCCTGTGATCTAATAAATTCATCGGCTAGTGCTTTATCTTTGTCGAGGTTGATTGCGATAATTTCAAACGGCCTATCTTTAAATTTTTGTTTCATTTTAATCATCCACGGAAAGGATGATTTACAGGGCCGACACCAGGACGCCCAGAAATCTACATACACCACTTTTCCCTGTAGCTTCGATAGTTGAATCGGGTTATCTTGTGTGGGCAAAGTGAACTCGGGTGCAGGCGGGTAGCTTGAACTGGCAGTTTTGCTAAGTAACATGAATAAAAAAAACATTGCCGAAGCGATGGCTTTGTTTATAAGGCTGGGTGTTGAGATGAAGGCTATAAATTGCATGCTGTGTACTATATTTAATCAACCTTAAGAGAAGCTTAAGCTGCTGAAAGTTATGTACACGGGCTTTACGGTGATAGGGTTAACGAGCGTTGAGAGACGTTTTAATGCGGGATAACGTTTAGAATGCGAATTATTTTAATAGAAGATGATGCGCTGCTAGGGCAGGGGATCGTGGCTGGATTTAAGCAGCAGAATTATATTGTCGACTGGTTTGAGTCGGGGCGAGATGGGCTCATGTCGTTAGAGCATGAGTCTTATAATGTGATGGTACTGGACTTAGGGCTGCCAGACATATCCGGATTAGAGGTGCTAAAAAGCTTACGCAAACAGGGTAGCCAGTTACCGGTGTTGATTTTAACTGCACTCGACGGAGTAGAAGATAGAATAGCCGGGCTGGATGCGGGAGCCGATGATTACCTGACTAAACCCTTTGATCTGGATGAGGTGTATGCTCGCATTAGAGCGCTGATCAGGCGTATGGGCGGACGAGCTGAACCGTTAATTGAGTACAACAACATACAATTAAATCCAGCGGCGCATTCTGTCACTCAAGACGATAAGCGGGTTGAGCTATCACGTCGTGAGTATGGCATATTGCTGGAATTGTTGGAAAATACCGGTCGGGTATTATCCCGTAGCCGCATGGAAGAAAGTTTGTATAGTATGGATGATGAGGTGGGCAGTAATACGGTGGAAGTGCATATACATCATTTAAGAAAAAAACTCGGCAATGATTTAATTAGGACGGTGCGTGGCGTGGGTTATACCATTGATAAACTGAGATAAATTATTGCTCTGAAAATTCAGAGTGGTTTAAATCGCATCACGGTTATTTCACCTGCAAATATTCAACCGGGGGAGACAACCTCATGCGTAAGCTCCATCAAAATAAAATAACGATAGGCCTGAAGCCAATGCCATTAAGTTAAGCTTTTTTATGGAGGCGCGCCTCCACAGTAATTTTCCTTAACTTGCTGGTATTGGGCCTGAAGTTTAAAGAGATGACAATGTTTTCTATGATATTAGGACAGCAGTAAAAACAGCATGAAATATTCACTTCGCAATTTTCTTTTAATTTCAATTTTGCTCACCCTGGTTATTGTAGGCAGCATTACGATCTGGGGTGGGCATCGAGCCAGTGTCCATGAGGTTGAAGAATTGTTTGATGCACAGTTGTCACGCTCAGCTCGTTTAATTTTAGGGTTGGTCGTGGCGGAAGTGCACCTGGGGCATGTCAAAGAATTTTCAGATGGCGTAACAGAAAACAGCTTTAAGATGGCCGATAAAAAAAACATTGAGCGGGAAATATATCAGCAGGGACATTTTTATGAATTGAAGTTAGCCCATCAGGTCTGGGATTCTTATGGCAACATGTTAATACGCTCAGCGAACGCACCGTTGCAACCCATGAGTCAGCTAGAACAGGGTTACTCTGATCAATTTTTTAATAAAAATAACTGGCGAACTTTTTCATTGTGGGATACGCATCATGAGTTTCGGGTCATTACCGCCGAGCGTGAAGATGTACGAGCCGATTTAGTCAATAAAATTACCCGACAAATGACCTGGCCGTTTGTATTATTGCTGCCCATGTTGGGTGGTTTGGTCTGGTTTTTTGTCAGCCGGGGATTATTACCATTAGAACAAATTGCCAGCGATATCGCGAGTCGAAAAACCGAACAGCTACATGCGCTTAAATTCGATCGCATTCCCGCAGAAATAAAGCCCCTGGTTGATGAGCTAAATCATTTGTTTGAATCATTACGGTTATCGTTTGATAAAGAGCGCCAGTTTACCTCTGATGCGGCGCATGAATTACGTACACCTCTGGCAGCATTGAAAGTGCATTTGCAGTTAATTGAGAGCAATGATAAAAATGGCGACAAAAAAGGCGGCAATAATGAAGCGGAAAAACAGGCTGCATTATTAGCCATCCGGCAGGGTGTGGATCGGGCCAGTCATTTGGTAGATCAATTATTGGGTCTGGCGCGCTTAGATCCACAAGCGATTCGTGCAACGCAGAAAACAAGCCGAGAGAATATGCATGAATTATGTGTGAATCAAATTGCAGAAATATATCCCCTCGTGAATGATAAAAATCAAACCATTAGTTTTGTGGGAGATGAAAATGTTTTTATGCAATCCTATGTTTACC
>Ga0316206_1001348_pt1 | contig 22388 bp, 25 predicted proteins | sample 6monthpyrite_MG_FD_204942 | JGI IMG/M metagenome (GOLD analysis project Ga0316206, IMG submission 204942) | Microbial mat bacterial communities from mineral coupon in-situ incubated in ocean water Damariscotta River, Maine, United States -... | ecosystem: Environmental > Aquatic > Marine >... | reverse complement strand
GCTGCTGATGCTGGAGAACATAGGGCGCGATGCGGAGACGCAGACGCATAGCGTCCATACGGCGTTTGGCGAAGTGGAGTGGATTACGCTGTTTTTTTTCGTAGGGTTGTTCATCATTGTGCACGGCATCGAGGCAACGGGGCTGATCGACCGGTCGGCGGCGGCGATGTTGAAATTAACCGGCGGCGACCTGACGGTGACGGCGCTGGCGGTGTTGTGGATGTCGGCGATATTTTCGGCGGTGGTGGACAACATCCCCTTCGTGGCGACCATGATTCCTCTGATAAAATCGATGGCGCCCACGTTTGGCGGCGCGGCGCACCTCATGCCTTTGTGGTGGTCGCTGGCCTTGGGCGCGTGCCTGGGGGGTAACGGTACACTGATCGGCGCTAGCGCCAACCTCGTGGTGGCGGGTTTTGCCGAACGCGCCGGCCGGCCGATCCGTTTTCTCCCTTTCTTGCTAATGTCGTTTCCCTTGATGCTGATGGGCATCGTCGTTAGCATGGCCTACCTCTGGTTGCGTTATCTTTAAATTTCCGGCGGCCATGGGGCACGATGGCAGGGTGCGTTATAATTCTCTCCGTTGTGTTGGTGACGCCCGATGAAAATTCTCGCCCTGGATACTTCAACGCCTTACTGTTCGCTCGCGCTATGGCTGGACGGGGAAATCCTGTGCCGGGAGGCGGAGGTCGGGCAGCGTCACGCCGAGTTGATTTTGCCGCAACTCGCCGAGTTGTTGGCGGCGGGCGGGGTGAGCCTACGCCAGCTTGACGGCATCGCGTATGGGGAAGGGCCGGGCTCGTTCACCGGATTGCGTATTGCCTGCGGCGTGGCTCAGGGGCTTTCCCTCGGTGCGGATTTGCCGGTCGCGGGTATTTCTACCTTGCTGGCGTTAGCGGAGGGCGCGCAGGCGGAGCAAGTGATTGCGTGTCTCGATGCGCGCATGGGCGAGGTCTATCATGGGATCTACCAGCGCCGGGACGGTGACTGGCAGACTGTGTCGCCTCCCGGATTATACCACCCCGGTGATGCGCCGTTAGTGTCCGGCGCGGCATGGGTCGGCTGCGGTAGCGGCTTTGCCATGGCGGGCGGCGACTTGCATCGGCGCTATGCGGGCGCGTTGCAGCGGGTCGCGGCGACATTGTTCCCCAGCGCGCGTTTTATCGCGCCACTGGCCGCACCGGTGTTCGCGGCGGGTGCGGGGCGCGACGCCGCGACCGCAGTGCCGGTGTATCTACGCGACAAAGTGGCGCTCAAAACGTGCGAACGGTCGCCCCATGGATAGCGTCGTGTTGCATCTTCCCATCCTGCGGCCCATGCAACAGCGTGATTTGAACGGGGTGCTGGAGATCGAGTGCGATACCTACCCGTTTCCCTGGACGCTGGGTAATTTCCGCGATGCGCTCAGCGCCGGCAATAGTTGCTGGGTCGTGGAATCGCGCGGTGCTCCCATGGGGTACGGCATCATGATGATTGGGGCGGGAGAGGCACATTTGCTCAACTTGGTGATTAGCCGGCACTGGCAACGCAAAGGATTGGGCAGCCGCCTGTTGCGTCATTTGCTTCAGGTTGCGCGGGATTACCAGGCGGAAGCGGTTTATCTTGAGGTGCGCGCGTCCAACCGCGCCGCCAACCAGCTATACCAGCGGACGGGATTTCAGGAGATCGGCATGCGTCGCAACTATTATCCTGCCGAGAGTGGACGGGAAGACGCTCTGGTCATGAGGCTGGTGTGGTGAACCGGCTACGCGAGGCCGCGCTCAAGGAATTGGGATTGTGGCCCCTGTGGCGGCAGAAGTTGGCGTCTTCCCCGCTTCCCGCTGCGAATGCGGATGGGGCGGAAGCACCGGCTATTGCTTCGGAGTGGACGACGTTAGAAAGCCAGGTCGCGGCTTGCCGCGCGTGCGCGCTCCATCGCACCCGCACCAAAGCCGTGTTTGGCGTGGGAGACGCACAAGCGGACTGGCTGTTTGTTGGCGAAGCGCCCGGCGCGGAGGAAGACGCGAAGGGTGAACCGTTCGTGGGGCCAGCGGGCAAGCTGTTGGATAACATGCTGAAGAGCATCGGGCTGCGGCGCGGCGACGATGTGTATATCGCCAACGTGCTGAAATGTCGGCCGCCGCGCAACCGCAACCCCCAGCCCCAGGAGGTGGCGCACTGCGAACCGTATCTCAAGCGCCAGATCGAACTGATCCAACCCCGGTTAATTGTCACCCTGGGAAAATTCGCCGCGCAGACGCTGTTGGGGCGCGAACAGAGTATCGCGAGTTTGCGCGGGCGGCTCCATGACTACCAGGGCGTGCCGCTGATTGTGACTTATCACCCTGCGTACTTGTTGCGCAGCCTGCAGGACAAAGCGAAGGCTTGGGAGGATTTATGCCTGGCGCGGGAAACCATGGCGCGTTCCTCCGCCTAGCCGGCTAGTGCGCGCTTTGGTGGATGAGTGTCTGGTGGCGGCGGTAGATAAAGGCCATGCTGGCGCTGATAAATAGGCCGAAAAGCATCATGATGGTGGTGATGTGCAAACCCTCTTTAATCATCAACGTGTAGATACCGATCATGACGAGGATACCGATGTTTTCATTGAAGTTCTGCACGGCGATGGAATGGCCTGCGCCCATGAGCAGGTGGCCACGGTGTTGCAACAGGGCGTTCATCGGCACGACGAAGAAGCCGCCCAGCGCGCCTAGAAAGAGCAAGGCTCCTGCGGCCAGACGCCAGTCGTGGATGAACGTGATCGCGATCAGCGTTATTCCCATGGCGATACCGGCGGGCATCGCCTTAACCGAATTTTCCAATGTGATGTAGCGGCCCGCGACGACCGCGCCGATGGCGATGCCGACGGCGACCACGGCGGTGAGTTGGGTGGCCCGCTCCAAGTTGAACTGCAGGGCGAACGCCGCCCACACGATCACGACCAGCCGCATGGTGGCGCCTACGCCCCAGAACAGGGTCGTGACCGCTAGCGAGATCATTCCCAACGGGTCGCGCCACAGCAGTCGGAAGGCATGCCAAAAGTCGTGCAGTAGAAACAGTGGGTTTTTTCGGGGCGGCTTATGATCGATGGGCAGGTGCGGGATATAGAGGTTGCACAGACCCGCCGCGAGGTAGAGGACGGTGATGATTACGATGGCGAATTGCGGCGCGAGGAAATGTCCGGCGATGGGGGTGCCGTCGAACCACTGGGAAAAATTCACCGGGCTGACCAGAACGCCGCCGATAATCGCGCCAAGGATAATGGCGAGCACCGTGGCACCTTCCATCCAACTGTTGGCGGCGACAAGCTGGCGCGGTGGCAGATATTCGGTGAGGATGCCGTATTTGGCGGGAGAATAAGCGGCGGCGCCGACACCGACAATGCCGTAAGCGTATAGTGGCTGAAGGCCCGTTAGCATGGCGATGCAGCCGACGAATTTAATCGCGTTGCTGATGAACATCACCCGCCCTTTCGGCAGAGCGTCGGCGAACGGTCCGACAAAGGGAGCCAGCAGAATGTAAGCGATGACAAAAAATTCCTGGAGCAGCGGTGTGTGCCAGGCGGGCGCCTGGTATTGCTGGAGTAGAGCGATAGCGGCGAATAGCAGGGAGTTGTCGGCCAGCGCGGATAAAAACTGCGCGGCGAGGATAATGAAAAAGCCAAGATTCATCTATGGCGGCACCGGCGTATCGCGGTTGCTTCTCATGTTGAAGGAGGGGGATTTATAACACGAAAGGGAGAACAACGTCATGCGTTTTCCGCTCGCCGGCCGATAGCACTAAAGAAATTTATCTACACATCAAGTGTGATTTATGGTTGAATGGTGGGCTTTCGTCCCCCGACAAATTATTTTGCGTAGTAAACATGGCAGATCGCCGATTACAAGTTTTCTATACTGTCGCGAAGCAACTCAGCTTTACTAAAGCTTCCGAATTGCTATTTATGACCCAACCGGCGGTGACTTTCCAGGTCAAGCAGTTGGAAGAGCACTTCAATACCCGCTTGTTCGAGCGAAATCACAGTAAAATTTCCCTGACGTCGGCGGGGGAAATCGCGCTCGATTACGCTGGGCGCATCCTGGACCTGACTGCTGAAATGGAGACCCGGTTGGGCGAACTGACCGGCCAGGTCAGCGGCACGCTCATGCTGGGTGCGAGCACGACCATCGCTGAGTACCTGCTGCCGCGCATGCTGGGGGAATTTAAGAACCTGTATCCTCAAGTACACGCCCGGCTGATGGTGGCCAATTCGGAAAACGTTGTTTCTAAGGTGGCCGATCATTCCCTGGATATCGGCCTAATCGAGGCCGCCTGCCAACATTCCCATCTCCAGGCGGAAGTCTGCTGCAATGACGAATTGGTCATGATTTGTCCGCCAGGCCATGAATTTTCCTCGCTGCCGGCGGTTACCCCCGCGCAGCTGGCCCATCAGCCTTATGTGACGCGCGAGGTGGGATCGGGTACGCGAGAGGTGGTGGACGAATATTTCCATGCCGCCGGCGTGACGCCGGAGGACTTGAATATCGTCATGGAGCTCGGCAGTCCGGAGGCCATCAAGGGGGTGGTGAGCGCCGGACTGGGTATTTCGATCATGTCCCATGCGTCGGTCGCTAAGGAGCTGAAGTTGAAGGAACTGGTGGCGCTTCCCCTCCAGCCGCGGCTGATCCGTCCCTTGTCCCTTGTTTATTCTCCCGGTAAGTTTCGCTCCCGCCTGATCCAGACCTTTCTCGATTTCGTCGGCACTTCTCTGCAAACCTCGGTGGACTAAATACGCGACCGGACGATGAAGGCGGAAGAAAAAAAGCTATTGCAGTGGTTCCGCGCGCTGGTTCCGACGCAGCAAGACACGCTGCTTGCCTTCGCGGAATTTCTCGCCGGCCGCGAGACAGCGGTGCCGCCGGCGGTTCCCGCCGCGCCCTTGGTTATTCCCCGGCCGGCGAAAGAGTCGGTGGTTAAGGCGATTCGCCGTCTCGCGGCGACTTATCCCATGTTGGATAGCGCCAAGCTATTGCACGAAACGTCCACCTACATGACGCAGCATGTCATCCAGGGCAAGCCGGCGGCGGAGGTGATCGATGCGCTGGAAGATTTTTTCGCCGGTCAATTTGCGGCGCACCAAGAGGCGGCGAGCAATCAAAGTGCTTCCGAGGCGTAATCCGCCAGCCGCGAGCGCTCGCCGCGCTGGAGCGTTGCATGGCCGTTGTGAGGCCAGCCTTTGAAGCGATCGACGACGTAGGTAAGGCCGGAACTGCCCTCGGTGAGGTAAGGCGTGTCGATTTGGGAGATATTGCCCAGGCAAACTACCTTGGTGCCGGGTCCGGCGCGGGTAATCAGGGTTTTCATTTGCTTCGGGGTAAGGTTCTGCGCCTCGTCGATAATCACGAACTTCTTTAGGAAAGTGCGCCCACGCATGAAATTCAGGGATTTCACCTTGATGCGGGTGCGAATAAGGTCCTGGGTGACGGCGCGGCCCCATTCGCCGGCATCCTCGTCGCTTTTGTTGAGTACGTCCAGATTATCTTCCAGCGCGCCCATCCAAGGGTTCATTTTTTCCTCTTCGCTGCCGGGAAGGAAGCCGATGTCCTCGCCGACCGGGACGGTGACCCGCGTCATGATAATTTCGGAATAAATTTTATGCTCCAGCGTTTGCGTCAGCCCGGCGGCCAGGGTGAGCAGTGTCTTGCCAGTGCCCGCCTGGCCAACGAGGGAGATAAAATCGATCTCCGGGTTCATGAGCAGGTTGAGGGCGAAGTTCTGCTCCCGGTTGCGGGCGGTGATGCCCCACACGTTATTTTTCTGATGGGCGTAATCCTTGATGAGCGCGAGCACCGCCGTTTTGTCCTTGACCTCGGTGACGATGGCGTGGAAAGGGGCGCCGGTTTCGCTGTACGCGAGTTCGTTAACGCGGAAGCTCCGGCACAGCGGGCCGGTGACGCGGTAGAAGGTGCGGCCGTTATCCTGCCACGATTCCATATGTTTGCCGTGGCTGTCCCAGAAGTCGGCGGGAAGCTCGTGTATTCCGGTATACAGCACATCGGTGTCTTCCAGCACCTTGTCGCTGAAGTAGTCTTCCGCGGCAATACCGATAGCGCGCGCCTTAATGCGCATATTAATGTCTTTGCTGACCAGGGTCACCTGACGTGTCGGGTATTCGCGCTTGAGATGGAGCGCGACGCCGAGAATCTGGTTATCTCCCTTGTGCGCGGCAAGGGCGACGGGGATGTCGCTAGCGACTTCCAGGGTTTGCAAATAAAGGCTGCCGGTGGCGACGTTACCGCTATGCGCGGCGAGGGGGAAGCCCTCGTGGATGTCGGTACAGGTGCCGCTGACGATTTCATCGAGAAAACGGCTCGCTTGGCGGGCGTTGCGCGCGACCTCGGACATTCCCTTCTTGTTGTTGTCTAACTCCTCCAGCGTCGTCATCGGCAGGTAAATGTCGTGTTCCTCGAAACGGAACAGACTGGTGGGGTCGTGCATCAGCACGTTGGTGTCGAGCACAAACAACTTCGTTTGAACGCGGGATTTACGCGCCATGGGGTGTCCTTCTCGATGAAGCGGGTTTTATAGGGATTCGACGAATGCCAGTACTTCCTCGGCATGTTCCGCCACTTTCACCTTACGCCATTCCCGGCACAGGACGCCTTTCCGGTCGATGACGAAAGTACTGCGTTCGATGCCGCGTACGTGTTTGCCGTACAAGTTTTTTATTTTAATCACATCGAACAAGGCGCATGCCTTTTCCTCGGGGTCGCTGAGCAGATCGAAGGGCAGGCCGTGCTTAATCTTGAAATGCTCATGGGATTTCAGGCTGTCGCGCGAAATGCCGTAGATGTCGCAGCCGAGACGGCTGAATTGCGCGTGCAAGTCACGAAATTGCTGCGCCTCGGTGGTGCAGCCCGGCGTGGCGTCCTTGGGGTAGAAGTAAAGCACCAAGGGTTTTTGCGCGCGGGACAGTTGGAAGGTTTTGCCGCCGGTGGACGGCAGCGCAACGTCGGGAACAGGTTGGTTCAACATCGCTAGGCCAGGTTATTTTCCAGTGATCGTTATGGCGTCATTGTTGACCAAAGTGCTGTCGAAGGCAACCCGGCGCGGCGGGTTAAAAAGCGTGGGCGAGGAATGCGTCTCCTTGGCGCGCAAGCGCGCCGCTCCGGCCGGGAATCTCACCCAACACCACCTCATGGCGCGGCAGTCCGGCGGGGTCGAGATCGGCGGCGTACTCTTCCAACGACACCAAGCGATACCCTTGGCGCGTCCAGCCGATCAGCAATTCCTCGAAAACGCCCGCCAGTTTCATTCCCTCCAATTCGGCGTGAAGCGTGTAGACATGGCCGGTAGGCGGCGGGTTTTCCGTCAGTCGGAGCAGGTGGGCGGCGACGGTATGCGGCATTAAACCGTCCACGCCGATGAGTTCGTCCAGCGTCGGCAAGGTGGTGGGGAGTTGGGGGCAAGCGAGAATCTCGGCATTCCATACCGGAATAAAGGGATGCGTGCCGCGGGTATCCGAGCAGTAATTGAATCCCCAATGCTGTTCCTGGCGCAGTGCATGGACATTGATTTGCCAGCCGGCGGCGCCATGGGTGGCGGCGGGGACGCCGAAAATTTCCTCGAAACGGTCGCAGGCGCGTTGCATTTCCCGCTGGGTCCAGCGCGCGTTTTGCCTGGCGGCATGGTCTTGCCAGCGGATATGGTCATCGCAATGGATGCCCGTTTCAAAACCGGCGTCACGCACGCGGCGGAGCAGGCCGGCGCAGCGTTTGCCGATGTCGGGGCCGGGCAGCAGCGTGCCATAGAGCAATGTTTTGATGCCGTAGTGGGCGAGCACCGAGGTGCGCGACACTTTTTTCATAAAACCGGGGCGGAATACGCGCCGGATCGCACGGCCGGTATGGTCGGTGCCGAGGCTGAAAAGGAACGTAGCGCCGGCATGGTGGCGCCGCAGCAATTCCACGAGGCGCGGCACGCCTTCGCGGGTGCCGCGGTAAGTGTCCACGTCGATTTTAAGGGCGAGCTTCATCGGGCGGCGAGAAGTTTGCGCGTTCGCGCCCCGTCCCGGACGACGGGTGCGCAACGCCACGCGTACTGGCCGCCCTGGACGGCGCAGGCGCTATTCAGGCCGGGAACGCTGGGCAGCCCGGCGATGAAAGACGGCATATCGGCAGGCAGCGTAAGAATTATTCTACTAATTTCCTAGCTTCCGTCACTTGGCCGCGATAGGCATCGTAAATGTGTTTGAGCGCTTGCAGCATGGTGATTTGCGGTGTCCAATCCAGATCGCGCATGGTGTTATCGATTAAAGGCACGCGGTTTTGAACATCCTGATAACCTTTGCCATAATAGCGATCGGCGCTGATTTCCACCACGTGGACTTGGCTGGCGCTATCGCGGTATTCGGGATATTCCATCGCCAGTTCGAGCATCATCTTCGCCAATGTCTTTACCGAGTAATTATTGGCGGGATTGCCGATATTGTAGATTTGGCCGCTGGCGATGCGATCGGGATTGTCGATAATTTTCATGAGCGCGTCGATACCATCATCGACATAGGTAAAGGAACGTTTGGCGGCGCCGCCGTCCACCAGTTTAATTTCCTCGCCGCGCACGATATGGCCGAGGAATTGGGTAATGACCCGGGAGCTGCCTTCCTTGGGCGCGTTGAGGTTATCCAGTCCGGAACCGATCCAATTAAACGGACGGAACAAGGTGAAGTTCAGCGCGCCCTTCATGCCGTAACCCCAGATGATCCGGTCCATCAACTGCTTACTGCACGAGTAGATCCAGCGCGGCTTATTGATCGGCCCTAGAATCAGTTCGGAATGTTCCGGGTCGAACTCGTCATCATGGCACATGCCGTACACTTCCGAGGTGGACGGGAAAACCAGGTGCTTGCCGTACTTCACGCACTGGCGCACGATGGGCAGGTTCGCTTCGAAATCCAGCTCGAAAACCTTGAGGGGTTCCTTGACGTAGGTGCCCGGCGTGGCGATCGCCACCAACGGCAGCACAACGTCGCATTTCTTCACGTGGTATTCGATCCATTCCTTATTGATGGTAATGTCGCCTTCGAAGAAATGAAAACGCGTGTTGTCGCGCAGATCGGTCACCCGGTCGCTATGCATATCCATGCCGTAGACTTCCCAGTCGGTCGTTTGCAGGATGCGCTGGCTGAGATGGTGGCCGATAAAGCCGTTGACGCCCAGGATCAAGATTTTCTTCATACCGTATTCCTTAATGGTGATTACTTTGTTGGCTGCGCCTCGTGACGCAACGGATGGGGTCCCGCCCCAAAAACCGTGATGAATCGCGCGGCATCCAATCGCTCGCCGTCCGCCTCGAAGGCGACGAGCCGCAGCACCGCGCCGTCGGCACAGTCCGCATAACAACGGCTTGCCTCGCAGTAGAGGGTCGGGGAGGAAAAACGCGCCCGGCGACCGGCCATTATTATACTCCCTAATAAATGCACCGGTTTATCCTCGATGACGGTAAATGCACCGGGATAGGGTGGCGCAACGGCGCGGATAAGATTATGGATGTCGCCGCCGCTCTGGCGCCAGTCGATTTCTCCGTCCTGGGGGCGGCGGCCGCCGAAATACGCGCCTTGCGTCAGCGCTTGAGGATGCGCTGGGGCGGCGCCGGCGAGCAACGCGGGTAAACAGTGGTCGAGAGCGACTTCGGCGGCGCAGGTCACCTTATGGAAGACCTCGCCGGCGGTATCGTTCGGCAGAATAGGCACCGCCTGCTGGGCGACGATGGCGCCGGCATCGGGTTTATCCGTCATGTAATGCAGGGTGGCTCCGGTTTCGCGTTCCCCATGGAGCACCGCCCAGTTGACCGGTGCGCGTCCACGGTACTTGGGCAGCAGCGAACCGTGCATATTGAGCGCGCCGCGCGCCGCCACCGCCAGTAGTTCCGGTCGAATCATCTGGCGGTAATAAAATGAGAACAGAAAGTCGGGGCGCTGCGCGCGGACGTGCGCCACGATGTCGGGGGTGTTGGGATCGTCCGGCGTCAGGATGGCGATATCGTGCCGCGCCGCCAGCTCGGCCACGCTGTCGAACCAGATATTTTCCGCCGGGTGATCGCCATGGGTGAGCACCAGCGGCACGTCCACGCCATGAGCCAGTAGCACCGACAGGCAGCGCACGCCGACATTGTGATAGGCGAATACCACGGCACGGGCCGCCGGTTTCCCCTCGTGGTGGTTCATTCCGTCCGTTCCAGAACGGCGTCGATGAGATAGCGGGGACGATGCCTAACTTGTTCGTAAATTCGGCCGACATACTCGCCCAGCAGACCGATGCCGAACAGGGTAATGCCGATGAGAAAGAACGCGATGGCAAAAAGGGTGAACACGCCCTGTACCTCGGGGCCGACAACAAGCCGCCGGATCGCCAGATAAACCACAAACAACCCGGAGAATAACGAGATGCCGATGCCGAACAGCGAGAACATTTGCAGCGGCACCACGGAAAATCCGGTCATCAAGTCAAAGTTAAGGCGAATCAGCCCATAGAGTGAATATTTCGACTCCCCGGCTGCGCGCTCTTCGTGCGCCACGACCACTTCGGTCGGACGAGTGGCGAAAGTATACGCAAGCGCCGGGATAAAGGTATTGATTTCGCGGCAGCTGTTAATGGCGTCGATAATCTTACGGTCGTAGGCGCGCAGCATGCAGCCCTGATCGGTCATTTGAATATGGGTGATGCGTTCCCGCAGCCGATTCATGGCGCGCGAGGCGAAATGTCGCCACCAGCTATCGTGGCGGCGGCGGCGAATGCTGCCGACATAATCGTGGCCTTCGTGTATTTTTTCGACGAGTTGGCCGATTTCCTCCGGCGGATTTTGCAAATCGGCATCCAGCGTGACCACCATGCGTCCGCGAGCATGCTCGAAACCGGCCATAATCGCCATATGCTGGCCGAAATTGCCGTTAAATAGAATGACGCGCGTGACGGTGGGGCGCTGTTCGAATTGCGCGCGCAGCAGCGCGGCGGAGCGGTCGCGGCTGCCATCGTTGACGAAAATGATTTCGTAGCCGAGGCCGAGTTGGTCGAGGGCCGGGTAGAGCCGGGCGAACAGCGCCGGCAAGCCGTGTTCCTCGTTATAGACCGGGACGACAATAGAGAGTTCGGGAAGGTTCATAGGCGCGTATTTTAACCCAGCGGCAGCCAACTATCTCGTGGTTTCGTTAATGATTTCCGCGATCGCGGCGCAGACCCGTTCGACATCTCCTCGCGTCATCGCCGGGAACAGCGGCAGGGTGACGATGGCGCGGCCGACGCGCTCGGCGTGGGGAAAGTCGCCTTCGCGATAACCCATGCCCCGATACAGCGTGAACAAGTGAATCGGTGGGTAATGAACGCCCACGCCGATATCCCGTTGGCGCATGCGGTCGATGAATTCGCCGCGGCCGATGCGCAGCCGCGCCAGCGGCAGCAGAATCTGAAACATATGCCAGTTGCTGTCGTCAAAATTTTCCGGTGGCAGTTCGCAGCCGAGCGAGCGGTCGAAACAATCGAAGTAATCTCGCGCCAACTCGCATCGGCGGGCGTTGAAATGGTCGATTTGCTTCAGCTGGCCGAGGCCGATGCGGGCCGCGATGTCGGTCAGATTGAATTTTCCGCCGGCGATATCGACATCCATGGTGCCGTCGGGAAACCGCACCACGCCCTGGAGCCGTAGTTTTTCGGCAAGGGGGCGTTGCGCTGCGTCGCTTAAGATCAGGCAGCCGCCTTCGCCCGTGGTGAGGTTCTTGTTGGCATGGAAACTGACAGCGGTTAAATCGCCGAACGCGCCGATGCGCTGGCCGCGCCAACGCGCGCCCATGGATTGGGCGGCGTCCTCGACGACCCGCAGCCGATGTTTTCCGGTCAGCGCGTAAAGCCGCTCCCGGTCCACCGGCAGGCCGGCCAAATCGACGGGAAGAATGGCCCGGGTGCGCGCGGTGAGCGCGGCTTCGACGCACTCCAAATCGATATTACGGGTCGCCGGGTGGATATCGGCGAACACCGGCCGCGCGCCGACGCTGAGGATCACGTTGGCGGTGGCGGCCCACGATAGCGGCGTAGTGATGACTTCGTCACCGGGACCGATGCCGCACAGGCGCAGGGCGACCTCCAGCGCCGCCGTTCCCGAATTGAGGGCGAGTACCGGACGGCCGCCGAAATACGCCGACAGCGCGGCCTCGAAGGCTTTGACTTGGGGGCCGCTGGTAATCCAGCCGGAACGTAGCACCTCGGCAACGCCGGCGATGGTTTCCTCGTCGATGGCGGGGCGAGTGAAGGGTAGGAAATCTGCCATGGTGATGGGGGCGCCGTCTAGGCGAAAATTTAACTGCGGGCGACGATAAAGACGCCGAAGATAATAATGCCGATACCGAGCAACCGGGCTGGCGTAACCGCTTCGCCGAACAACCACCAGGCGGCGATGGCGTTGACCACGTAGCCGATGGACAGCATCGGGTACGCAATACTCACCGGCACGCGCGACAGCGCCATGATCCATACCACCACGCTGACCACGTAACAACTGAGTCCTCCGATAATATGGGGTTCGGTGGCTAGCTGCCAGCCGACCGGCAGGATGTTGGCGCGATCGAAAGCAAAGTGGCCGATGCTGTTGGTGCCGGCTTTGAGCAGTAATTGCGCCGTCGCATTCAGCAGCACGCCAATGAGCACCAGGCCGAAACTCAGCAGCGTCATGGTGTCTTCACTACCACACGGCGAGTATCTTGGGCGATTTTTACCATGGAAAGGCCTTCCTGCTTCAATTGGTTATAGGTGTCCGGCTGCATGATCGCCAAGGCGTAGGGCGCTCGACGCCAGGTGGTTTCGAAATCCGCCACTGTCGGCAGCCATTGGTGCGGCGCATGCCGGATGCCGAAAGCGAGTTCGCCGCGATAGGCAACCAGGGTAACGGTGCGTTTGATGTAAAAGGGCAGCGTTTGCGGATACATGCCAACGCTGTAGAACGGCACACCGGGCTTGAGGTATGGTTTGATCCGCTGGGCGATGGCGTAGGAAGAACTGGCCGGGGACAGGCTGTCGTGGCCGGTGATGACCAATTGGCCGCAGATCAGGCCGGTCATCGCCAGGACAATGAGCGCCGGCTTGATCCGACCGCGATAGCTGAGCGCCAGGGTCGTTAACATGCCGCCTAGCCACAGAACGGCGGCAATCATGAGCCACACGCGGTATTTTTCGTATAGCGGTAGGGGAACCTCGGGGCTCGCGAGTCTGACCACGAACGGCGATAGCACCAAGGCGGCGGCGGCGAGCAGCGCCATGGGCAACGTCTGCCAGAATAAGGTCTTGCCGCTGACGCGCGTCAGTCGCTCGCCCATTAGCAAGGCGAATGCCGGGAAAATCGGCAGGATATAGGACGGTAGTTTGGAGTCGGAAATCGAGAAAAACACATAAATAGACACCGCCCAAACGAGCAGAAAGCGTTTCGGGTAAAAGCGCCGGCCGTTTCCTTTTTCCCAGCCGTGGAGCAATCCGTCGGCGGTTTGCACGAGCCACGGCAGTACGCCGGTCACTAAAATCGGCACGAAATACCACCACGGATGGTAACGATGGAGATCCTTGGTGAGGAAGCGATCGAAATGCTGATAAACAAAGAAAAAGTGGAAGAAATCCGGGTTGCGCAGCGAGACCGCCACGAACCACGGCGCGGCGATCGCCAGGAACAATAGCAGACCGCCGCCGAGGTGCAGGCGTTTCCACAGCGCCCAGTCGCGTTGAATCAACGTATAGATAACCAGCGCCACGCCGGGCAGCACAATACCGATCAATCCCTTGCTCAACACCGCCAGCGCCGTTGCCGCCCAGGCGGTATACATCCACCGCGCGGTTTCCCGTGGATCGGCGCCGTCCCGTTGCGCCAGCAGAAAGCCCACCAGGGACAGGGACATGAAAAATGTGACGCCCATGTCGAGGGTGTTGATATGGCCGATCAGCACGTACAGTAGGCTGCTTCCTAGCACCAGAGCGGCGTAGAACCCGGCGTCGTGGCCGAACAGCTTCCGTCCGGTGAAATAGATCAGCAGTATGCCGAAAAATCCGGTGAGTCCGCCCCATAGTCGGGCGCTCCATTGATATTGGCCGAATACTTGGTAGGCGGCGGCAGTTGCCCAATATTGCAGCGGCGGTTTTTCAAAGTATTTGAGCCCGTCCAGCCGAGGGGTAATCCAATTGCCGCTGACCGTCATCTCCCGCGGAATTTCGGCGTAGCGGCCTTCGTCAGGGCGCACCAGCTTACGATATTGCAGGTTGCTGAACCAAACGACGGCCAGGCAGAGCAATAGCAGCAGTAGGCCACGGTTCTTAAAGGAGGGCGCTAGCGACATGCTGATTCAGTGGTGAGTTTCGGAAAGCCCACAGTATACCACTCCCGCCGCGCCGGTCGGTAGGGCGGCGGTTCAGGATTTGGCCGCCGACTTGAGCAGTACCAAGGCGGCGCCGCCGCCGCCATCCGCCGCGCGGGCCTGACAGAAAGCCAGTACTTCGTCGCGCTGCATTAGCCAGTGCCGCACATTGGTTTTCAATACCGGCGCGCGGTTTCTGGATCCCAATCCCTTGCCGTGAATAATGCGCACACAGCGCAGGCCCCGTTTTTTACAGGCGTTCAAAAACGCGGCTAACTGCTGGCGGGCCTCGATACGGGTCATGCCGTGCAAGTCCAGTTCTGCCTGGACGATCCAAAAGCCACGTCGCAGCTTGCGTAACGTGAGGCGTCCCATGCCGGGTCGCAGATAGGAGAGCACCTCTTCGGTTTCCTCCGCTTCATTCCCTGGGATCGGGTCGCTGAGCGCATCGACGAAGTCCTGCGGTTCGTCTCGCGGCGATGGCCGGGGAATGGGCGAGGGGCGCAAGGGGCGGAGAGGCGCGCGACCGCCGCGGTTGAGCGGCTTGACACCGCGCATTGCCGTGTGGAATAAGGCGGTGTCGTCCGCTGGCAAGGCCGGCGGGCCGTCGTCGCCGCGGATTTTCGCCATGGCTTAATCGAGGCCGTCCAGGTATCTTTCCGCGTCCAGCGCCGCCATGCAGCCGGTGCCCGCGCTGGTGATCGCCTGGCGATAGATATGGTCTTGCACGTCACCGGCGGCGAATACACCGGGAATGCTCGTGGCGGTGGCGTTTCCGCTACATCCGCCTTGGGTGACGAGATAACCGTTTTCCATTGTTAACTGATCGTTAAACAGGTCGGTGTTCGGTTTGTGGCCAATGGCGATAAAGACGCCTTGCAGCGGGAGATCCTTCGTCCCGCCGCCGGCGGTGTCTTGAATGCGCATGCCGGTGACGCCGGAGCTGTCTCCTAGCACCTCGTCCAATTGGTGATTCCATTCAACCGTCACATTGCCACCGCGGGTCTTTTCCATCAACTTGTCGATGAGGATTTTTTCCGCCGTGAATTTATCGCGGCGGTGCACCACGGTGACATGGCGGGCGATATGGGAAAGATAAATCGCTTCTTCCACCGCGCTATTGCCGCCGCCGATGACCGCCACGTCCTGCCCCTTGTAAAAGAAACCGTCGCAGGTGGCGCAGGCGGAAACGCCGCGGCCTTGAAACGCCTGCTCGGAGGGCAGGCCTAGATACCTGGCCGAAGCGCCGGTGGCGATAATGAGCGCGTCGCAGGTGTAGGTTCCTTGATCGCCGGTCAGGGTAAACGGTTTCTCGGTGAGCTGGGCGGTGTGGATGTGGTCGAAAAGAATTTCGGCATTAAAGCGCTCGGCGTGCTTTTGCATCCGGTCCATTAAATCGGGGCCCTGCACGCCCGCCGTGTCGCCTGGCCAGTTATCCACTTCGGTCGTGGTCATCAGTTGGCCGCCTTGTTGCATGCCGGTAATCAGTACCGGATTGAGGTTGGCGCGGCTGGCGTAAACGGCGGCCGTGTAGCCGGCGGGCCCAGAGCCGAGAATAAGCAATTTGCAGTGTTTCGTTGAAGCAGTCATGGTATTTCTTTCATCGGGTTTATAGTTGATATCGACCTAAATTTAGCAGCAAAGTTGCGCGATTGTCGAGGCCAGCGGCTTTGTCCCCCAGGGGGCGGGCAATGCCGGGCGGGGGCGTTCATCGGCATGGCCGGCGGATCCATGCTCTTTGCGTCGCTGACAATAGGGGGACGCGATGCAAACGGGGAACGAAAAGCGTTAAGCGTATCGCTGACGTGCAACCGCGATCGCGGCTTGCGCCGTCCGAGATGGACGCCGAACGCTACGCACACGGCCGGAATAGCCGCCACCAAGCCTCGGCGGTCTTGGTGGAATGGCCAGACAGTATTGCGCCGCGTCGCCATGGCCGCCCCCGGCGGCCTGGAACGCGGCCGACAACCGAAGGCGCGGCGGAAGAAGAGGGGAGAGAACAATGCGCCGTGTTGACGGGGCGCCATTGAAATGGGGAACGCTTCCGTGTCCATGGCGCATGGTCACCGAGGGGTACGGCCATCGCAGAGACCCAGTAATCGGCGCATGGCCTGTCGCCAATCCCGGGTTGGCCGATGATCCGCTATCCTTCGGCAGGTTGGATTGACGATCGAACTTAATAAAAGAGACACAAAACATGCTTAGAATGAATGCAAGCTCATATTCATCGCGTGAGACACGAACATGCAGAGGAAAAAACCGCTGGGGCGCCGCGCTTTTCTGAAATTTGGCGTGTATTCGCTGAGCGCCGGCGCCTTGAGTATCCTGTTTCCCGATCTTGGCGCCTCGGCCTTCGCGGGAACCGAGACGGAGGCGTTGGCGGCGTTAATCAGCGCAGCCAAGGGCGAGGGGCGATTGAATGTGATCGCCTTGCCGCCGCATTGGGCCAACTATGGCGGGATTCTCCAGGCATTTCACCAGCGTTACGGCGTTCGTGTGCATAGCGCTTCGCCTAATGCGAGCTCCGCAGAGGAACTGCAAGCGATCCGGGCGCTCAAGGGGCAGTCTCGCGCGCCAGATATTGTCGATGTGGGGCCCTCGTTCGCATTGATCGGTCAGCATAAGCATCTATTCGCGCCGTATCAGGTGGCAACCTGGGACACCATTCCGGCCGCGATGAAGGATCCGGAAGGCCATTGGTACGGCGACTATTTCGGCGTGATTTCCTTCGCGGTGAATCGTCGCGTGGTCAAGAGCGTACCGCAACGTTGGGCTGATCTTCAGCGCGCCGAATTCAAGGGACAGATCGCCCTGAATGGCAGCCCGCTACGCTCGGGATCCGCTTTTGGCGCGGTCTGGGCGGCGGCGCTGGGCAACGGTGGGTCGTTAGACGATATTACGCCAGGCATTGCGTTCTTTGCCGATCTCGCCAAGCGCGGCAATTATATTCCGGTGGGTGCGATGCCGGCGACATTGGAAAACGGACAAACACCGATTGTCGTGGACTGGGATTATCTCAACCTGGCTTACCGTCGGCAATTTTCCCGGCGAGTTGATGTTTCGGTTCACATTCCCGTGGAGGGCGTGTTCGGCAACTATTATTGCCAGGCGATCAGCCGATACGCGCCTAATCCGAGCGCCGCCCGGCTTTGGGAGGATTTTTTGTATTCGGATGCGGGGCAATTACTGTACCTGAAGGGATTTGCCCACCCGGCTCGGTTCAATGACCTCGTTAAACGCGGCGTGATTCCCGATGCCTTGCTGTCTCAGCTTCCACCGAGCCGGCTCTACCAGGAGGTGAAATTTCCCAATGCGGCGCAGACTCGCAAGGCGCAAGACACAGTCGGCCGGTTGTGGCAGAAGCGGGTGTGGGCCTGAGGGCCCCGCTTCGCCGGGATGGAGCGGTAGCGCGCGTGATGATGGGCGATGGGGTTGAATCCTCGGTTCCCGCCGCGCCGGCATGGCTGACTCGTCCCCGGCTAGTTGACCGAGGGATGCGATGGGTTCAGTGGCTGCTGGTCGGCGGGTTCTTCGCCTACAGTATCGCCTTTTTATTATTGCCATCGGTGGCCGTGCTGGTCGGCGCTTTTCGCGGGGAGCACGGGCTGACTTTACGGTATGTGCGCCTATTATTCACGCCGCGTTACCTCGTGGCTTTTCGCAATAGTATCGAGTTGAGCGCGGTAACGACCGTGATCGGCGGCGTGTGCGGGTTGTCGATTGCCTATCTTGCCTTGTCGCCGCGCAGTCCTGGCTGGTTGCGGGTCGCGGTGATCTCTTTCAGTGGCGTGGCGGCCAATTTCGCGGGGGTTCCGCTGGCCTTCGCCTTCGTTTCCACGCTAGGTACGATGGGGTTGTTGACGCTATGGCTCAAGCACTTCGGTATCGATCTCTATGGCGGCGGTTTCAGCCTGTTCACGTTGTTCGGTCTGGCGGTGACCTATCTCTATTTTCAAATTCCCCTGATGGTGATTATCATCAGCCCCGCCGTGCGGGGTTTGCGCCGCGAGTGGCGCGAGGCGGCGAAAAACCTAGGCGCGACCTCTTGGCAGTATTGGCGCTACGTGGGGTTTCCCATCCTTCTGCCCGCACTACTAGCGGCCATGGTATTGCTCTTCGGTAACGCGTTCGCCGCTTATGCCACGCCTTACGCTTTAACTTCCGGCAACATCGCCTTGGTTCCCCTGGAGATCGGCAACGTCCTCTCCGGTAATGTGATGTCCGCACCGCAATTGGGCCAGGCGCTTGCATTGGGGATGATTCTCGTCATGGCGGCGACCATGGGCGCTTATGTCTTGCTCCAACGCTATACCGCGCGATGGCGACGCCATTGAGTTCACGGCTGCCGCAACCGGGCTGGCGCGCGGTGCTGTTGGGGGTGGCCGGGCTGTATTTCATGGCGCCGCTGATCGCAACGGGTGTATTTAGCTTATGGGACGGCGGGAATCGTTACAATTTTTCCGCTTATGCGCAATTGCTCGGGACCCCGGAATTTTGGCAGTCATTGTTTCTCTCCGCGCGACTCGCCTTGTTGACCGTGTTGCTTAGCCTGTTGCTGTTGGTGCCTACGGTGTATTGGGTGCAATTACGCGCACCGCGGCTGCGGCCCGTACTCGAATTCATCGCCGTGTTGCCCTTCATGGTGCCTGCCATCGCATTGGTCGAAGGATTGTCCGCCTTGTACACGGGGCCGGCGTGGCTGGTGGGGACCCCCGATTTTCTCGTTGTTGCGTATGTGATCTTGGCGCTGCCCTATACCTATCGCGTTTTGGATGTAGGGATGCGGACTCTCGATATTCGTACGCTCGGCGAGGCGGCGCAAAGCCTGGGGGCGACCTGGCCGACCGTGATGCTTCGGGCGATCCTGCCGAATTTGGCGGGCGCCTTGGTCGGCGCCACGCTCCTCACGCTGGCTATCGTCATGGGCGAGTTTACCTTCGCGAACATCCTGCTGTTCAATACTTTTGCCGTATACATTAATTATGTTGGACAGTCCTCGGGCAGCCAGGCCGCCGCCCTGTCCTTATTAAGTTTTCTGATGACTTGGTTGGCGATGCTGGGTATTTTCCTCATTGGCCGTCGCGGTCAGGTTCAACTGGGGGGCGCGCGTTGAGTTTGAGCGGTCTGCATATTCAGGGCGTTAGCAAGACATTCTCGGGGACGGCGGTGCTCAAAGCCGTCGCCCTGGAATCGGCCCATGGTGAATTCGTGTCATTGCTTGGACCAAGCGGCTGTGGCAAAACAACATTGTTGCGTATCGTGGCGGGGTTCGAGCGACCGGATGCCGGGCAGGTGACGCTCAATGGGGCCGATATCACGGAGGTACCGGCCGAGCGCCGTAACATGGGGATGGTTTTTCAGGCCTACAGTCTCTTTCCTAACCTGAGTGTGGCGCAAAATATACGCTTTGGGCTGCGGCTGCGGCGCGCACCCAAGGCGCGCCGGGAAGCGCTCGTCATGGAATTGCTGGATATGATGGGCCTGAGCGCTTACCGCGACCGCTATCCGCATCAACTCTCGGGCGGACAACAGCAGCGCGTGGCCCTGGCGCGCGCGCTGGCGATACGCCCCGCGCTGCTATTGCTGGACGAACCGCTCTCGGCGCTGGACGCACAGGTTCGTGTCCAGTTGCGCGAAGAAATTCGGCGTATTCAACGCGAGACCCAAGTGACGACCCTCTTGGTGACGCATGACCAGGAAGAGGCGTTATCCATCGCCGATCGCGTTGCGGTGATGCACGAGGGGCGCGTGGTGCAGTTCGATACCCCCGCGACAATCTACCATCGGCCTGCCGACGCCTTCGTCGCAACATTCATCGGCGCCTCCACCCGCCTGGAAGGCCAAGTGGCGAATCCACATGACGGGATCGTCACTATTCTCGGCGTTTCCATGCCAGCCACGCACGCGAAGGGATTCGCCGCGCGGACGCCGGTGATGATTTTCATCCGTCCCGAGGCCGTGCGCCTGAACGCGGCCGATGAACCTGGCTTGGGCTTGGCGGGGGATGTCGTGGAACACACCTTTTTCGGCGCGACCACGCGCCTGCTGATTGTATTGCGCGAGGCGGTGACGTTAATGGCGGATATTCAAAGCACGCTTGCCGAGGGTTTCCCGGTCGGCAGCCGGGTTCGCGCAATGTGGCCGGCGGATGCTCCCCAAGTGCTGCGTTCTTAAAGCGCGATTCATTCCTTCGTTACCTTGAGGGAGTCTTCCATGAAGATCATACAAATTACCGATACGCACTTTGTCGCACCCGGTCAGCGCCTATACGCACTCGATCCCCGTGCGCGTCTCGAAGCTTGCGTGGCCGACATCAACACCCATCACGGGGATGCGGATCTCTGCGTGATTACCGGTGATCTGGCGCACCATGGCGACCTAAAGGCCTACGCCTCGCTTCGAGAGTGTCTGGGTGTGCTCCAGGTTCCCCTAAGATTGCTGATTGGCAATCACGACCACCGTGGGCGATTTCTCCAGATTTTCCCCGAGACGCCCGTGACTACCGGCGGATTTGTTCAATCGTATTGGGATACTCCGGCGGGACGCTTACTGTTTCTCGACACGACGCAGGAAGGGCGGCACACGGGCTATTATTGCAGCGCACGGCGGCAATGGCTGCGCCAAGCCTTGCACGAAGCCAGCGGGTTGCCCGTGTATGTGTTCATGCACCATCCGCCCTTCGAGATTGGGCTGCCGTCCTGTGACGTACTCGGCATCGACAATGTGGATGGCATACAGACGGATCTAACGACTTGCTGGAGTTTGCGCCACATTTTTTTTGGGCACATTCACCGGCCGATCTCCGGTGGTTGGCGCGGGGTGCCCTTTACCGCGTTACGCGCGACCACGCATCAGACCGTGCTGGATTTCGAGGCAAAGCAGGAAACGCATTTCTGCCATGAACCCCCGGCGTATGCCGTGGCGTTGCTGGAGGCCGACCAGTGCACGGTGCATTTCCATGATTATCTGGACGCGAGTCCACGGGTGAAAGTGAGCGCCGCCACCCTGCTGTTGAGCAGATTTTTCCGATAATAAACAACCTGTGACGGCCGGCGAGACATGGCAATCGCGCCCAACGCCAACGCGCGACGGCGGCCGCGCCGCAGGCGGGTACGTCCGTCCGCTGGAACGCCTTGCCGGGCCATTATGAGAAAGGCGGAATCACGCCCTCGACAAACATCAGCCGCCGTTCAGGTGCTTTCTCGCGAAAGCGCAGCGCCTTGGCATCAGCGGAGGATGCATGCCACTCTCGTATCCGCTCCATCGAGGGAAACGCAACGATAACCCTCTGCCGTTTTGTTGGTTCTCCCTCCACCACCTCGGCGGTTGCCCCCCGCGATAGATAGCGACCGTTGTATTCCGCGATCGAGGCCGCGGCAAATTGCCTGTGGCTGCTTGCGATGCGTTCATCCAGAATTTCGACTTCAGAGATGACATAAGCCGCCATATCACATCCTCCACTGCGTGCATCACGGAATGTCGTAACGCATTCATGCGCCGATAACCCACAAGGGGCCTGTATTGAAATGCGGGAAGATTATTCAATTTGTGGTCAATCCGCCATCGACGGCCAAGATCGTTCCCGTAACCCAACGCGCTTGATCCGACGCCAGGAACACGGCGGCTCCTGAAATGTCATTGGGTTCACCGACGCGGCCAAGGGGATAAATCGTTTCGCGATATTATATTTAGCGTACCCAAAGACGGGCATGGAGTAGTAAAATGCTAACTCTATACTCCGTTATTAGCCTTCACGACATGCTAAATCTTCCAATTGGAAAATTGCTAACGGCACACGCGAACTTGAGCGGTTTCCACCAAGCTATCGACGGTACATCTAATGACATATGGGTTACGCCTGACAGCTACAGTGATCTTAAGCTGCATACTGCGAATCTATTAGAAGCATGCGAAGACATTGGAATGAACCGCCCCGGGAATCGCGGAGGCTGGTTGGTTTAAGTCAGGCTGCGAGTGCAGCCGGACTGGCGAGTTGCCGGTAGTAGTTTGCCTCAGCTTCCGCAGGAGGGATATACCCCAAGGGCTGCAT
>Ga0316206_1001345_pt1 | contig 22462 bp, 18 predicted proteins | sample 6monthpyrite_MG_FD_204942 | JGI IMG/M metagenome (GOLD analysis project Ga0316206, IMG submission 204942) | Microbial mat bacterial communities from mineral coupon in-situ incubated in ocean water Damariscotta River, Maine, United States -... | ecosystem: Environmental > Aquatic > Marine >... | reverse complement strand
CATAAATTCTGAAACTATTTTGTAGTATTTTTTTAGATCTTTGTTAGAGATAGGCCATTCCGTGATATCATCGTCATGTACAGGTAGAACCGCGCCTCCCCAAAGATTACTTAAGCCTCCATATGCAAGTGAGATATTTACAATAGAGTTTACAGTTGAATCTATAACTAGCTCTGAATTATTATAAAAGTATTGCTTTTTAAAATCATCTTTCCCGGCAACAATATCGTTGTCACTTTTTTGGTCCTTCCATTTGAAATCTTTTGCACTAAGTAGTTCATTTCTATTAAAATTAGTTTGGTATGGATCTGTATTTTGTGAATTTTTTTTGTTACCGTAGTCGAGCATTAGAACTTCGATACCCTTTTTTAGTAAAACATACGCGCTTGAGAAGCCAGATGGTCCAGACCCAACTATAATTACTTTTGTCAAAACTACCTCGTGTTGCAGAAAGTCAATTTTATATAAAGAATTCTCCTACAGGAGCATACATAATTCAAGACCTAGTTTTTATAGAATTCATTTTGCTCTGCGCTTGTTGTTGGGTGTTGTTTTTCTTGGGAGTCCATCGAAATAAATAAAAATGATCAAATGATTGGTAAATTTATGATCTAGTTTAAGTTTATTCGTTGAAAGTTTGTTATTCTTCATCAGTTTTGAACTATTTTTTAATTAATATTGAGTTGATTTATGATTAAGAAACTATACTCACTTTTCAATTTATTGGGAAAGGAAGTAAGATTAGCGCTTTTGTTGTCTGCTTTAGTGGGCATTTTAATTTTTGCTGCCGAATATGGATTTATAATTGTCCTGCAATATTTTCTTATTACTATTGGCATTGTAGAAACAGGAAAGCTTGATATACCTATATGGCTTCCATTAGAACTGAAGTATTCTTTAATTTGCTTATTGGCTGTTGGGGGACTCAGGACATTAGCGCAAATGTCTAAGGGGTATTTAACAGGGGTTGCTAATCAAAAATTTTTAAAACAGCAAAGATCCGCAATCTTAAGATATTCAATATATAACGCCGAAAAGTTAAATTCACATGAAGTAACCAGCTTCTTTTCAGATACGCTTGCGAGAGCTGGGTCCGCAGTTTTAGATTTCACAGGCTTAATAGCAGGTTTTACTTCGACTTTATTACTTTTAATTGCAGGCTTCAACCTTGCTTCAATTGAAATGTTAGTCGGATTAATAGGACTTTCACTAATTTTTGTTCCGATCAGATTTTTAAATAATAAAATTACAGCTGTGGGTGACGGTTTAACTTCGGATTGGGAGTTGTCGAATAAAAATCTTTTAGAGGGTTTAAAGCAAAATTATTTTTTTCGAGCTCACGGGCTTGAAGAGAACCATATTTCAAATGGTGAAAGTTATTTGAAAGGCTATGAAGAAAACTATAATAAATTTTTTAAATATTCGGCTTTTAAAATCGGTTTGCCGAATATTACAGGAATCTTTTTAATATCTACGATTACCTTTTTGAGTGTAAGATATCTCAATACTTCGAAATCGGAATTGTTAGCATTTTTATATATATTTATTCGATTGGCACAAGGGGGGGGGGAGCTGTCTGTTACAATCGGTCACTTAAGGCTTAACTTGGCTGGAGTTGATAGATTGATTCTCTGGAATAAAAAGATTAAGGATTCAGATGAAAATATATCTAACAATAAATTAGATGTTGATAAAAAACTAGTTATTCAAAAATTTGTAGCTAAAGATGTTTCCTTTTCTTATGACTTTAATAATTATTTGTTAAAAAATATTAACTTTTCACTTAAACCTGGAGATATTTATATTGTAATTGGAAAATCAGGTTCGGGAAAAAGTACATTACTTTCACTTTTACTTAATATTAACTTACCGTCCCATGGAAGTGTTTTGTTAAATAATAAGAGTCTTCAAGAAGTGCATTCTAACTTAAAACTTGTGACATCATATGTTGGTCCAGAACCTTTTTTATTTTCTGCTTCAATTAGGGATAATTTATTATATGGAAATCAAAGGGAAAATATATCTGAAGAGGAAATTACACACGCTTTAAAAATTTGTAGTGCCGATGAGTTTGTATTTGATAAAGAAGGCGGCCTAAATTTTGTTTTAGATGAGCATGCAAAGATATCTACCGGGCAAAAACAAAGGCTATCGCTATGTCGTGCTGTGCTAAGAAAGCCTCAACTGCTTATTTTAGATGAAGCTACAGCAAACATTGATTCAGTAACAGAAAAGAAGATTATTGGATCAATAAAACAGGACCTTGGTGGGGTTGTCACTTTTATTGTAACACATAAAAAATCATTAATCTCTTTTGGAACACATACTCTCGATTTAGGCTGAATCTTATTCGTAACACACTGTCTGTTGCCATGGAAATTTATATCTTTACAAATTATTCAGGCTTGAGTTTTTTCCATTTATATTTTATGGCGTCATATGATTTTAAAAGATGAAGGCAGCTAAGAAAAGATCTAATACATTCTTTTGTGTATAATTTCCAAACATAGTTTTTTGTTGAATAATTCCAAAGGTCACATTTTTTTAGTACTTTGACTCTTTCTTTTAAGCCTTGTGTGCCTTGAGTGCTTGAAACACCATTCCCGATCATTTTCACCACTGGTCCTTCTTGGTAATAAAAACCTTTTGCCTTTGCATATAACATTCGATAGACAAAATCAAAGTCCATAGCAGTTTTGAAGGAGGAATCAAACTGTCCTATTTGATCAAAAATTTTTTTTCTAACAATTAACGATGGGTGGGGAAAAGGCATCTTCCCAATAAAATTTAAATTTGGTTTAACTAGGAGATCAGTTAATTCGCTGTGAACAAAGGTGATATCAGAGTAGATAAAATCAATATCATCGTTCTCTCTAAAAATTACGTCGGCTTTTTGGTAGTAAGTCGTATCTATGAGAAAGTCTCCACTATTTAAAAAAACGATTGCATCTCCTGTTGAAAGTTCGACACCTTTGTTAAATGCATCGGCGATACCTTCATCTCTTTCAGATATACTCGCTCCGGAGTATGACTCTAAAAATTCTTGTGTCTGCTGACAGTTTCCACCGTTTATAATTATTGATTCAATATTTTTGCAGTGAGATAAAGGTTGCAGTGTATCCTTTAATTCTTGGAAATTATTATATGTGACTGTTACGACTGATATCATAGAATAGAAATTACCTTCGACTATACCGATTAGTCAAAGGTAGGGGGTTCTAAGGTTCTATTACTGGATTAGCGCCTGCAAGAAGTTGGTTATTTCTCTTAATCTAGAAGAAATAATTTTTTGTTTAAAAATTCGAGGCTTTCAATATAGTATTCACTTGAATGTTTTAAAATGTTATTTATATATGTTCGTTTTTGCCTCTTAACGATACGTAAGGCTTATTTTGAGAATTTTGCACTGTGTTCAGTTTTATCATCCTGCCATTGGGGGGATGGAGGAAGTCGTAAAGCAGCTCTCTGAGAGACTGGTTCAATATGGCCATGAAGTTCATGTCATGACCTCTAAGTGTGTAGGGCGTCAACAGGCTAATCTCAATGGTGTAAACGTAGTGGAGTTTAATCTAAGTGGAAATTTGGCCTTAGGGATTTCTGGAGACATCGTAGAGTGTCAGGGTTTTCTGCTAAGAGAAAAATTTGATATTATTGTCTGCTTTGCTGCTCAACAATGGGCAACTGATATTTTTTTTCAAGACGATTTAATAACAAAAATCAATGCAAAAAAAATATTTGTTCCAACTGGTTTTTCTGGGTTATATGATCCTCGTTATGCACAATATTTTGAGAATATGAAAAAATGGTTTAATTTTTTTGATTTTAGCGTTTTTCTCTCAGAAGACTATCGCGATATTGATTTCGCCCGCAAGACCGGAGTCAAACGACTTGGTATAATACCCAATGGAGCAAGTGAGGAAGAGTTTACTCAAAAGATAAAAAATAATCCTTCAAAGTGTTTTAATATTCTTCATGTTGGGAATCATACGGGACAAAAAGGGCATCGAGAATTGATGAAAATTTATTATCATTCCAACGTTTTTAACTCTAAATTGCTAGTTCTCGGGGCTAAAAAAGTTATGGGTAAATGTTATTTCGTTTGCAAAATTAGATCTTTTTTTTATAATTTAGTTTTCAAAATAACTGGAGTTAAGAAGAAGATCGAAGTGTCATGTCTAGAGAGGCGAGAGGTTGTTCAGTCATATTTAACTTCTGATTTATTTCTTTTTCCCTCTAATGTTGAATGTTCACCAATTGTTTTGTTTGAGGCGATGGCTTCAAAAACACCTTTTTTAACGAGCGCTGCGGGAAACTCAAAGGAAATTGTATCATGGTCTCATGGGGGAATTCTTTTACCATCTAAAAAGGATAATTTAGGAAATACTAGTGTAGATGTTAAATTATCTACAAACTTGCTTAATGATCTTTATAAAAATAAAGATAAACTAAAAGAACTTGGAGAGAGTGGCTACCGAGCTTGGAAAGAAAGATTTACTTGGGAGAAAATCTCAAAGAGATATGAGACACTCTATTTTGAATTAATGGAGGAAGAAAAATGATCGTCACTAGACTCTATGGCGGATTAGGCAACCAAATGTTTCAATATGCATTTGCCTTTGCGTTATCTAGCATAAATAAGTGTGACCTCTATTTAGATGTAAGAGAGTTTGATGAAGTTTACTCTAAAAATACAGTAAGAAAATTTGATCTAGATAAGTTTCAAATAAAAGGAAAGGTTGCTTCGGAAAAAATTCTTCACAAGTTTAGACTAACATGTAACGCTTCAAGGTATAAATGGTTTAGGAAGATTGCGCCTTGGTTACCTCAAGGATTTTTGATGTATTTTAAAGAAAAGGGATATGCTTTTAATGCTTCAATTCAAAAAAACTGCAAATGGGGTTATCTTGATGGATATTGGCAATCTTACAAATATTTTGATGCTTATCGTGACCAAATAGTGAAGCAATTTATTCCCATAAATATAGATAAAAAAAATCGTGAAGTCGCTGAAGAGATCAAAAGGGAAAATTCAATATCGTTACATGTTAGAAGAGGAGATTATGTAACTAATCCTCATGCAAATCAAACTCATGGAATTTGTTCACTTGGCTATTATAAGCTTTGTATCGAAAAATTAGAAAAAAATATAGATAATTTACATTTTTATCTTTTCTCCGATGATCCAACTTGGGTCAAAGAAAATTTAATAATCCATCACCCTATAACTATTATGGATAGAAATGGCTCTAAAGATGCTCACATTGACTTGTATTTAATGAGCCTTTGTAAGCATCATATCATCGCCAATAGTTCATTCAGTTGGTGGGGGGCATGGCTTTCAAATTCTAAAAATAAAATAGTTTTTTCACCCCATAGATGGTTTCAATCTGGGGAATCAACAGATGATTTAATTCCAGAAAGTTGGGAAAAGGTTAAAGGCTAAAAATTAGGTATTTGTGAGTCAATCTTTCCTTCAAGTAGAAGAGATCATCCCGCCTGTAATTTGTTGAAAAAACATAAAAATTACAAGTACCTTTTAGAGGGCCCTTTGGTTCCCATTATTATTGACTCAAAGATGGATGATCTAAACCTCTAAGGTTATGAAGTTAAAAGGCATCAGCCACTAGCTGGTTTTTGTTAATAAGTTTTAAAAAATTAAAAGATTGTTTCTCCTTTGATGAAATTATTATTAATGTCATAACTGCATTACAAAGATATGTCTGAAAAATCAGATAAATAGAAGTTGGGAGAAAGTAAAATTATGTCGGTGCCTAAAGTCACAGTACTGTTACCAGTATGGAATGCTGAAAAATATATAAAACAGGCGATTGAAAGTGTGTTGAATCAAACCTTTAAAGATTTCGAGCTGTTGGTTATAGATGATGCCTCGACGGATAAGTCGGCTGAAATTATTCTGTCTTTTCAAGATGCGAGAATTATTTATGTTAAAAATAACTCTAATCTTCAGCTTATAAGAACATTGAATAAGGGAATAAGGTTGGCGAGAGGTAGGTATCTTGCGCGAATGGATGCTGACGATATTTGTTTTTCTGAGCGTTTAGAGAAGCAGGTAGAATTTTTAGAAAAGAATAAGGGCATTGCCGTCGTCGGGACGGATATCGAGTTTATTAGTTCTAAAGGCAGGTATATTGGTAAGGGAATTGTTCATCCTAATGGGCCGAAACATATCAAATGGGGGTTACAGAGGAGAAATTGTGTCTATCACCCAACGGTAATGGTGAATATGGATTTGTTGGGGGAGGATTTTTTTTATGATACGAATTATGTTCATGCTGAAGATTATGAACTATGGTTGAGGCTAGCTAAAAGCTATGAGATTTATAATCTTTCGGATATTTTACTGAAATATCGCATTCATTCAGCAAGTATTACTAACATACACAATCAATCTGCTATAAATTCGACTTTGAAGGCACTTAAAACGCATTCTTTATTTCAGTTGAGCGATAAATTTGTGGAAATTATTCGCTATCCGAATAAAATTTCCTCTCAAGAAGATTTTATTCAGCTTATTGAGTTGTGGAAAAATAATTGTTTATTATTTATTGAAAAGGAGAGGGCAGTAGGAAAGGAAAAGTGGGTTATTCAAAATAATGCTATCAGTTACATTTTTGTTTTAAGCTTTTTTTGCCTTTTAAAGGTAAAACGGGTTCCCATTAGAATATTTATATTGTCTCTAAAACAGTTGGGAGTTAATTCTTATCATGTCGCGTATATATTAAAAAATTATCTAAAAAATTTTTACAATAGATACTTATTGAGGAAGTTCGTTCGATAATTAATGGACGTGATCTAATACTCTCATCCTATCGCTGAAAACCTTATTTTGATTTTGTTCAGGGTCGTACTCCGGGATAATTTCGATTAAATAACTGATTAATTGGTTTTTGCTCATTGTTTTCATGACGAGTAAACGATGGATTTTTTCAATAATTTTTTTAGTGGGCGTGGTTGATTGAGCGACTCTAACTAGGGGATGAGAAGTTGGAAGCGTTTTCTCTTTGTCAGCGAGTAGTTCTTCAAAAAGTTTTTCGCCAGGGCGCAGGCCAATAAATTTAATTTCTATTTCACTATCTAGTTTTAAGTGAGCAAGCTTAATCAATTGTTTTGCAATATCGATAATTTTAATAGGCTCACCCATATCTAGAACAAATATTTCACCGCCAGTGCCGATGGCCCCTGCTTGAAGTATTAATTGTGCAGCCTCTGGTATTGACATGAAATAGCGTTGAATTTCAGGATGGGTTACTGTTATTGGGCCGCCTTTCAGTATTTGCTGCTTGAAGGTGGGGATTACGCTGCCACTGCTTCCCAAAACATTTCCAAAGCGAACTGTGAGAAACTTCGTGGCAAGAGAATTCAGCTGAAGGTCTTGGCAAATAATTTCGGCAATTCTTTTGCTAGCACCCATAATATTTGTAGGATTTACTGCCTTGTCAGTAGAAACCAAAACAAAGCGCTCTACAGCGTGTTTTACAGCTGTTTGACCAATGTTCAGGGTTCCCAATATATTTGTTTTGACCGCTTGAAGTGGATTTTCTTCCATGAGAGGAACGTGTTTGTAAGCCGCTGCGTGGAGTACAATTTCAGGTTTGGATTCTGTAAAGATTTCGTCAAGTATATCCAATTCTTTTACGTCAGCAATAACGTATTTGAATGTATTTTTAGGTAAAATTTCGTTAATGGTCATTTGTAATTTAAATAAGTTCTCTTCTGATATATCGATTAAGGTGAGTTGAAGTGGATTAAATTTTATTACCTGTTTAACTAGTTCAGAACCTATCGATCCGCCAGCTCCTGAAATGAGAATTTTTTTTCCATTTGTCATTGAGCTTATGGATTCTTGATTAAGGAAGATTTCCTTTCTTCCTACTAAGTCTTCTAGATTAATATTTCTAAGTTGGGATATTTCAACATTGCCTTTAATAATATCAGACATTTTGGGAAGTGTTTTTACTGAGATCCCGGTACCATGACAGGTATCAAAAATAGTTTTTATTTCTTGGCTGGTGGCAGAAGGGATGGCGATAAATATTTGATCGATTTTGTGATGGTGAACTAAGATTTTAATACTCTCGAGTTTACCAAGCACTGGAATGCCATGAAGTAATTTTTTTTGTTTGGTTTTGTCGTCGTCTAAAAAACCTATAACTTTTAAGTTAAGATCAGGGTTTCTATAGATTTCTCTGCAAAGTTGTTCTCCTGCCGAACCGGCGCCGATAATTAAAACATTGGAGCAATGGGTGTTGCTATTCTGCTGAGCTAGCTTGTCTCTTAATACTCTGTAAGTAAATCTTCCCCCACCTAAGGTAATAATGAGGAGCGTCCAATTGATAAAAATGGAAGATCTTGGAATGCCTTCTAGGCGAAACATTAAGAATAAAACGAGAAAATTTAAAAGGGTGCTAAATGAGATTCCCTTTAAAATCCTGATGAGATCGTGGGTGCTGGAGTATCTCCAGATACCTTTGTAAAAATTAAATTTTACAAAAACTGTGAATTGGAGAACCAAGGAAATGAGTAATGAGTATATAAAGGGTGTGCTTTCGATAATATTTTTTGGGTATATTTGCTCATGGCGCAAAGCTATGGAAAGATAAAAGCAGATGACAATCATTGAGGCATCGTAAAGCATTGCAAATGAAGTCTTTTGCCAGGCTGTAAGTCTGTTGAGTGCTTTTATCATTTTCGACCATCTGTTTAAGAAGGTGGAATGATATAATTTTGCTAGAGGATAAGAAAGTTTTTTTTTATATGATGCGTGTGGCTGTAGCCTTTCTTTACATTGCTAATAAAATTAACTTAATTTGTTTTTTAAATCATTTCGTTTTTTAAAATTAAAGGTCCTAGAAAGTCCTAATGCCAGACCTGCATAATAGATAAGTCTGATTTGAAAAAAATATAAAGTAGTTAGTAGCAAAAAAATGGATAAATAGTCTTTTTTGGTTTTCTTTAATTCTAGTATGCATAGCCTTATTAAGAAAAATAAAAAGATGCACCCGATTATGCCTGAGTTTGAGAACTGTAAGATACTTCCCATATGTGGCAGGTAGTTAAATTGATTGTTTTTATCTGTATCGATATGTAAGTATTTATCAATTCTATAAGCGACCGAGGGGATATAAATTAACCCTGGCCCAGTGCCTAAAAAAGAGTATCTTGGGTTTTGTATAAAAAAATTGATTGCGGCAGCTTCTTGGTCTTCAAATCTCTCTATTAGCTCAGTTTTTAAAAGCAGTGAGTTTCTAGTGGTAAAATGTTTAATATATCTTTTTTGAGTTTGCTCGGGCATTAAAAAATAAATTGAGGGGAATAAAACTATTATAGAGAAAAATATGCAAATTGTTTTTTTATTTAAGCTAATTTGTTTTAAATAAAGTTGAGATATAAATATAGTTATGGTGCCTAAGAAAAGTGTTATATAGCCCGTCGTAGACATCGCTTTAATTAAACCAAAATATATTATTATTAAAAATAGTGGGATAAAAATAAAAAGAAACTTTTTATTTTTTATGTGATTGATATAAAAATAAGAGAGAAGAATCCCAATAGCTGTATTTTGTGCCAAACCTCTTGGTTCATAAGTAAATCCTCGTGGTCGATCGAACATTAGGAGCATTGGTGATCCATTAGTAAAAAATTTATAAAGATCAATCCTAAAAAAATACTCTAAAATTGCTCCAAAATTTATAAAGAGGATGCCAGCGAAGACTGCGTAAAAGAAATGGTCAATATTTTCATTTTTCTTAAAATTTAAAGACAAGTAGAGAATTACGATTAATTCTAAAAATAAGCTTCCAAGATGCAAGATAGATCTGGCAAGGGAGAGATCTTTGAAAACTCTGATCTTGATTGGGTCTACCCAAGGATTAATGATTCCAAAATAGCAGCCTAATAAACAAAGGTAGAGGAAATAAACTAATAAAATTTTAAAAGGTTTGCTGGTGAGCAAAAGCTTATAGTCTTTGATGATATAAGGGATGAGGATGAACCCAGCTAGTTTAAATGCAGAGAGGTTTAGATATTGTTGAGAGTTAAATATATCAACAACACAAATAAACCCAATCCATTGAATAAGGTTTTGGTGACGATTTTTGAATATTAAAAATAGAGGAATTAAAAGAGCTATTAAAATCAGGAGTGGTTGAGGAAAAATCATTTTATTTAATCTTGTATAAATTAAGTTTTGTTAATATATCTCTTATAAAAACGGCAAATTTTGTTTTTTTATAGGAATGCCCGGTAGAACCCGAGTCGCCGGCAATAATGGGGTAACGAGAAAATGAGTTGATAGCGGAGTCCTTTAAATATTTATAGAAGATATGCTCTAGATAGACGCCCTCCTTGTCGCGGACTTCGTTATAGATATTTAAGAGATTTTCTTTGAAAAAATTGAGCCCAACCTTGAAGAAGCGAGTATCGACAGACTTTGCGTTTGGTGCTTCTAAGTTAAAAGCGTTGGTATTGTTGGCATGGTGGCTTAAGATTTTGTTAATATTTTCTACTATTATTCGCCCCGAGGCTTTATAGAAGGATTTTGTTTTTTTTAAGAGCTGGCTGTTTTCAATGGCATATTTGAATATTTCACCTTCAGCGTAGCCTTTTCCATAGCTCATGGATTTTTCTGAACCCTTAAATACGAGGATTTCTAAGGCTTTATTTTGCTCTTTTGCTTTTTTTATAAGGGTTGAATAATCGTAGTCATATTGACTATTCTCAACGAAAACAAGATTGGTAAAATGGGAATGTTCGATCCAAAAATTGATACCCTTTAGATATGATTGAAGCCTTTGATTTTCGTTGGCCATTACTACAGCGATCTTGGTATTGGGTTTGATGCATGCTGTAATGAGTAAGGTGTCAGACATATGATTCCCTTCATTCAATTTATTGTTATAATAGTATTAAAATATACGTCTTAGAGGAGTAAACCAAGTGATTTTCACTGTAAAAAACTTTTTAAAACGAAATACGGTGAAAAATATATCTTTTCTTATTTTAGAAAATTTTGTGCGGCTGGGATTGGGTTTTTTTGTTAGCGTTTTTGTTGCAAGGCATCTTGGGCCGCAGGCTTATGGGCATTTTAATTATGTTATATCATTCGTTTTTCTGTTTATACCTTTTTATGTTTTTGGCATTGATGAGGTCATGATTAAAGATCTGGTGGAAAAGCAAAAGGAGAATGACGTTATTTTGGCCACTGCTTTCTTTATGAAATTGTTTGGTGGAATCGTTGCGATACTATGCTGTGTTATGAGCTCTTTGTTTATTTTAGATATGGCCACGGATGTTCGTTATTGTATTTGGGGATTTTCCTTTATAATGCTTTTAAGGTCAATGGATGTTGTTGATAATTGGTATCAATCAATTGTGTGCATTAAAAAAATATCTTTCGTTCGTATGTTTACCATTGTGGTTGTTGGGCTGATGAAAGTTTTACTCGTCTATTGGGAAAAAGATTGGAGGTATTTTGTCTATATCAGCGCAGTTGAAATCGTTATAACTGAATGCCTCTATTTAATGCTTTATAAAAAAGATTACGGAAAATTATTTTTTAATAAGCTTCTTTTCTCTTTTAATAAGGCCAAAAAATATTTTACGGTAGCCTATCCTATCATTTTTATTATGTTTTTAAATTTTGCGTTGGCGCGGATTGATCATATTATGATTGGTTCAATGCTGGGAGCAGAGTCTCTAGGTAAGTATGCTGTTGCTGTGAAATTGGTGGATATTTGGCAATTTTTACCATTCGCCATGATTAATTCACTCTTCCCTGCCATAGTGGAAATGCGGCATAAAAAAAATGAAGGTGAGTATCTTTTAAAAGTTAAGAGGCTTTACGCTGTTTTACTTTGGCCGGCATTGCTTTTTATTGGCTGTGTTACGTTTCTCGCCACTCCCCTGGTTAATTTTCTTTACGGTGAGGCCTATGCTGGGGCGGGAAGTTTATTGGCCTTATATTCTTGGGTGACTCTTTTTACTTTTTTTACTTATGCCCGAACAAAAATATTTACTATTGAGAATGCTATTAAGGATGGTGCCTGGCTGGCGTTGTGGGCGGTAATATTGAATATCATTTTTAATTATTATTTATTGCAAGTATATGCCACAAAAGGGGCGATATTCGCCTCCTTGCTGGCGTATTTTTTTTCAACAATAATAATGTGTTTTAAAAGTTCTGCCGTCAGGCGAAATACGTTGAGATATTTGATGGCAATATATTTACCTTGGCAGATTTTTACGTCTAAAGAAAAATGATAAATAGGTTTTACAGTGTAAGAGGAGGCTTATCCCATAGGTAGCCGAAATATTTTCTAACGCCAACGGCAGGGTTCTTATAAAAAAATAAAAGGAAGATTGTTCAAAAAAATGCTTTCTCTGAAAATAGAGTTCATTTGTGTATTTAGATTTAAGTGCAACAAAAGATTGTGAAAGGTTATTGCAACCGCCTAATTGGCGCATATGGTGGGCGACAGCGGTACCGCAGTAATAGTTCATTTTGCCTAAATTACGGATTCTAAGAAAAAGATCAGTTTCCTCGCGTAAAGCTGTTCCCTGAAAAGCTTCATCGAAAAATCCCGCTGCTTTAATATTTTTCATGGAGGTTGACCAATTACAACCTCGAACACCATCTACCTTAATAATTTGGTCTGTAGGTGTATCAAAGTTAGAGATCATGAATGAATTGCTTTTTATTCTACCAATATATTGGTTATTAACTTTATAATCATCATCATCTTGAGATTTTTTTGAAAGATATTCTAAGCATTTAAGCATGATTGTTCTAAGCTTGTTTCTTTTAAGTTCTTGCGGAAATACGATTTCTCTTCCTCCCACTAGTCCGATATTCTCTTGAAGTTTAAAGGTCTGTAAGTGATTTCTAATGCAATTTTTTTGCACAATCACATCGTCATCAAAAAAAATGAGATATTCACCTTTACAAAGATTTAATGCATAGTTTTTAGCGATGGTTGTTGAAGGAGGGCCACCAGAAATATGCACCAGGGCAATTTTATTATTTAAGGGGGAAATTGGATGGAGGTCACCTCTATTATGGTGAATATAGGTACCTAAATTATTATAGAGAGGCTTTTTGAAAAGTGATTTTATATCGAGCATGGGTTGATTTTGGTCGATTAAAAATATTTCAATGCAGTCTTGAATTTCGTCATTTCTTTCCAATATTGACGAGATCGTGTTGTCAATAATTTCAAGTGTTCGACCATAGGTAGGGATAATGATACTAAATTTCAAAATAAATTTTTCCTATACTTAATTCGTTTAATACGCCCTAATAAGAATGTTAAACCACATTTTATCATGCAGGTTCTCGCTGAATAAAATAGGGTTCTTTCAAAAAAAGTTATGAGGGTTAGTGGGTTGAGGTGATGATTTTTTTTTAGAATCATAAAACACTCTTTTATTGAATCCCATTCTCGGTTTACAGAGACACCATTTCCATCCATATTCACCGCTATTATGGGTAAATACTTGCCGTATTTATGATTGTTCAGAAGTTTGACGACGAAATCATAATCAGCTGCATAACGATAGCTAATATCAAACAGGCCGGTTAATTGAAAAATCTTTTTTCTGGTGATCATAGTTTGATGCCAGTAGGGCATACCGCGGCCGATATTTCTAAAAGTTGGTTGCATAGGAATTGTGCTGACAAGTTTATCAATGAAGTTCACATCTCCATGTGTGAAGGCCACCTCAAGATTTTTTTCTAATTCCTCTATGGATTTTTTTAAAAACGAAAATGAAACTAGGGTATCTCCACTATTGAGAAATTGGATATAGTCCCCACTGGCATGAAATATCCCCTTGTTAAAGGCATCATAGATACCTTTATCGGGCTCCGAGACAATTTTGAACTTATAATGCGGTCGATATTCGAGTAAGAAATTTTGCGTTTTTTGGCAATTTCCTCCATTAATAATAATATGTTCGCAAGAGAAGTTGTCAGGTATGACACTAAGGCTTTGTGAGGTTTTGACCAAGTCTTCAAAATTATTAAATGTTATAGTTATTATTGAAATCATCTTTTTTTATTTTAGAGAAAATTCCTTTATTATTTTTTCTACATAGGCGTAAATTTTGTCGTTATAGCTTGGATGGCAACCAATAAAGAAAACTTCATCTAAGGCACGATTGGCATTTTTATATTTTTTATAATCGTCTAAATGACTATAGCCTGGATGTTGTAAAATATTTCCGGCAAAGTAATTTCGTGTTTGAATCCTATTTTTTTCTAGGTGTTCTACCAAGTCCTGTTTTAATTTATTTTGTTGGCAAATGATGGGTAGGCCAAACCAGCTTGTTTCAGCGCCGTTAAGCTCTTCTGGAATGGCGATTTTACTGCCAAAATATTTTTTGAAGATACTAGCAAGCTGGTCCTTTGCGGCTTTTCTTTTTTCATGAATTTCGTCAACTTTTTTTAACTGAACGAGGCCGATGGAACCCTGCATGTCTAATGGTTTTAAATTATACCCCATTTCAGTAAATAAGTATTTATGATCAATTTTATTTTCATATCCATCGAGCCAATTTGAAAATCTTTTTCCACAGGCACCTACAGGACTTAAATTAATCGCTCCGGTACAATGGCAATCTCGTCCCCACCAAGCAAACTTACGTGCCAATTTGACAATTTCCTCGTCCTTTGATGAAACCATGCCACCTTCGCCAGTGGTAATATGATGAGCAGGGTAAAATGAACAAGAGGTGGCCATGGCATAGTCAGATAGGTGCTGGCCTTTCCACTTTGAACCTAAACTATCACAACCATCCAAAATAAGTTTTACATCTTTCCTGGTCATATTTATGAGGCGATCAATATCGGGGGGATTTGCTAGAACAGGGGATAAAAATATCCCTCTCGTTTTCCCATTAATGGCATTTTCGACTTGGTCTAAATCGAAATTTAAATCACTCATGGTAATATCGACAAATTTAGGGACGAGACCATTTTGTACGAGTGGTGCTATCGTTGTGGGAAATCCAACTGGTGAAACGATTATTTCATCACCGTCTTGCCAATTAAATCTTTTCTTTAAGGCTGCAATCATGACGAGGTTTGCTGAGCTACCAGAATTCACCATCACAGAACTATGAAAATTAAACTTTTTAGAAAATTCTTTTTCAAATTTATGGACATTGTCCCCCGCTGCAATCCATTTTCCCGTGAGTAAATTTTCCATGGCCGCCGCGATTTCCTCTTCTCCCCAATAAGGCCCAGAGTAAAAAACTGAGTCTGTCTCGGGATTAAAGGTAGCTAACTTAGCATTATATAAATAGGGAAATAGATTTTCTCCATTTTCCTTAAGATGGCTAATAAATTTTAAGATTTCATTATTTACTGACATAATTCTTTAATTCCTTCATCTAGAGATATCGTTGGTGTGAATCTAAGTTTTTCAAGTTTCGTTATATTCATATAAAAGTCTTTAATCTGCACGACTTTATGAAAATCAGCGGGTTCGACATTCGTTATTTTTGATTTTGATCCGGTTATTGCGACTGCTTTATCAATAAGTTCTTTAAAATTCACTTTGTTGCCAGATCCTATATTTATAATTTCATTGATAGGGGCTTTGTCTATACAAAGATCAATGGCCTGGGCGACATCGGTAACATGCATATAGTCTCGATAAAAATCTCCATTATAATAGAGTTCAATTTCTTCATTTTTTTTGAGTTTTTCAATTAAAAATTGAAAAGCATTTTTCTTTTTGGAGGCGTCTTTATCATTTTTTCCATAGACATTGCAGAGTCTTAGTATGCGATATTTAATGTTAAACGTCTGGCAGTAAGAGATTATCAGCTGCTCTGCCGCCCGCTTAGTAATTGAATAAAATCCTTTTGGTTGACAGGGGGATTCTTCACTCGCTGGTAAGTTACATTCCCCGTAAACAAACCAAGAGGAGATAAAATTAAAAATAGAGTTTCCTGGTGTCAAATTTTTAAGAACATCGACTAAAAGAGATAAGTTGATATCGATATCTTTGTGGACATCTTCAAAGACATTATAATTATTTGTAGTGCTGATGAAATATATACATTCTGATGATCTTGGAGTACGAGATTCTCGCTCTATAAGGCAGGTTTTACGATTTGTTGTGTTGCAAAACTCACTACCAATAAAGCCCGTTCCGCCAAATACGGATATTGCTGACATAATTCACACCTTCAGTTAAAGTAACTAAGTTTTAATTTAATTTTCATCATTAGTGAAATTATAATATGAGTTTTGTGTAATGCGCATTTATAGGAAGTGAAATGAAAGGAATTGTGTTGGCCGGAGGAGCTGGGTCTCGACTCTACCCCTTGACTAAAATTATTACCAAACAACTTCAACCCATTTATGACAAGCCTATGGTGTATTACCCCATCTCACTACTAATGTTATGCGGTATTAGGGAAATCCTTATCATCACCACCGAAATTGATCTCCCTCATTTTAAGAACTTATTGGGTAATGGCACTCAGTTTGGAGTAAAATTTGACTATATTATTCAACCAGAGCCAAATGGAATTGCTCAGGCATATTTGTTGGCAGAGGACTTTATCGCCAACCAAAGTTCGATATTAATTTTAGGTGATAACCTTTTTCATGGGAATTTTTCATGCTTTCGTGGTGCCGTGGAGCAATTAACTAATAGCGAAGGCGAGATAAACTCATTGGTATTTGCCTACCCGGTGAATGATCCAGAGAGATATGGAGTGGTGGCATTTGATACAAACGGAAAAGTCCTCTCAATTGAGGAGAAGCCCCTGCAACCAAAATCTAAATTTGCTATCCCGGGGCTTTATTTGTTTGATGGCACAGCGCCTGAGCGAGTAAAGAGACAAAAACCTTCTAAAAGAGGTGAGCTGGAAATAATTGATCTCATTCAATCGTATTTGCTCGATGGCACGCTTGGAGTAGAAAAAATAAGTCGTGGTATGGCATGGCTCGATACGGGGACTCCGCAATCATTTCTGGAGGCGAGCAATTATGTTGCCGCTGTTGAACAACGGCAGGGTTTAAAAATTTCTTGTCTTGAAGAAATTGCTCTAAGATTAGGGTTTATAACGAAAGCTGAATTTAATGAAACTGTGGCGAATCTTCCTAAAGGCCCCTATAAAGATTATTTAATAAATATTGGACATGAGATATGAAAAAAAAACTATTATTAACAGGTGGTGCCGGTTTTATTGGTGCTAATTTTGTTAAAACGATGAGTTTGCAAGAGGATGTAAGGGCAGAGTACGACTTCGTCATTTTAGACGCCCTGACGTATGCTGGGAATTACCAAACCATTGAGCAGGACATCAAAGAAAACGATCATCTAAGTTTTGTTAATATAGATATAAGAGACCATGATTCAATCGATAGACTCTTTGCTCAAGAAAAATTTGCGGGTGTTCTTCACTTTGCAGCGGAATCCCATGTGGATAATTCCATTTCAAATCCCAATATTTTTGTTGAAACGAATGTCATTGGAACATTGAATTTACTCAATGCTGCAAACAAGTATGCGAGTCAAGGTTCTGGAGTTCGATTTCTCAGTGTCAGTACCGATGAGGTGTATGGTCAGCTTAAAGAAAGTGAACCGGCGTTTACAGAAAATCATCCCTTAAGACCGAATAGTCCTTATAGTGCTTCTAAAGCAAGTGCCGACTTGCTGGCGCTTAGCTACTTTGAAACTTATAATCTGAATGTGGTGATTACGAGATGCTCTAATAATTATGGGCCATATCAATATCCAGAAAAGCTTATTCCTTTGATGGTTAATAATGCCATCCGAGAGATTCCGTTACCAGTGTATGGCGATGGGAAAAATATTAGAGATTGGATCTATGTGGATGATCATAATCGGGGGATTTGGACTGCCTTTCAAAAAGGTAGAGCTGGTGAATGCTATAATTTTGGTGGAAATTCTGAAAAGCGTAACCTCGATGTTGTAAAAGCAATTCTTAAAGGTGTCGCTCGTCCGGAGAGTTTAATTTCTTTTGTTACCGATAGAAAAGGTCATGATTGGCGATATGCTATTGATTATACCAAGGCGAATAAAGAACTCGGTTGGGAACCATCTGTTCAGTTCGAAGAAGGAATTTCACGGACTATAAATTGGTATCTCGAAAATATAAAGTGGTGTGATATGGTGGGAGGAGATTAAGTCTAATTGGTTCGAATTTTCCAATTAGTGATTAATGGTTTTATACAATTATCTTTTGGTGATTTTATTAACATAAACCAATGATCATTGAGTAAGACATTATCATATTGGCAATCCACCATAGTTTTTTTGATCACCTTGTTAGAATAAGGGTAATAATTCCCCGTTCCAGGTTTTTCTAGAATTAAATAATCATATTTTTTTAATACTTTTGAAAACATTCCCGCTTGGTAAAATTTTATTCCTGGTTTTAATAAACTTGGAATGGCCCCTCCGGTTGATAGGATATCACCTGAGTCTCGGTGAAATATTGTTTTTAACTTTTCAATAGAGGATAACTTTCGATGATCTATTTCACATTTACTGTTTTTTGATAAAAAAGAATTTTTAAAAAATTTGGTGTGGATACTCATGCCACTTAGAAAAAATAAAAGAGTGGTGATTGTAAGAGTTTTTCTATTATCTGCCCAGGCAGGTCTAAACTCAGAAAAAAACATGAGAGCTAATAGGGGAGCGACTATTTGCGCGCCGTAATGGAAGTGAATTTTATTTGTCAGAACAAATATTAAAAGAAGAGGTGAGAGATAGACCAGTAAACCTAACTCATTGGTCAGCAATTGCTTACTTTTATACGCTTTTTTAAATATGAAAAAGAGCGGTATAAAAAAAGGATAAAACACTTTGAAGAAGGCAATATAATCAAACTTTAAAAATATTTTAAATGGCAGATCGCTGAAAACAGCGGAGGAATAGGAATATGTTTCTCCCAGAAAGTATGCTCTCAAAAAGAAAACAAAAATAATATTCGCCATTGATACAAGGATTAATGGCAGGGATAATTGCCAATTTCTTTTCAGAGCATAAAAAAACCCAAGAGCAAAAACTCCAAAGGCAAAGCTTTCTCTGAATAAAAGCAATGAAAGTGCGCTAAAAATAATACCTTGTCTATTTTCTTTTAAGATGTAATGACCGAGCAGAAATGAAGGAAACATCGCCCAGGTACTGGGATGAATGGGGAATTCAATCCCCGATAAAAGGCCCTTAGTGAAAAGAACTATGATGAAAAAGAAGCCAATATTTTTATTATTTTTTTCTTTTCTGTAAAGAAATAGGAAGATTATTAAAAACCATAGAAATTCGAAAATAATGAGGGAGATTGGATTATAATTTGAGAAATAGGCAATGGGTGCGGCGAGAATGAGAATGGGATCGAAATGATCATTAAAAATTTTGATATTCCTAATGGTTAAGTAGGGGTTAAAGTTCCAGCTATCGGCGATTTCGTAAATGGCCTGCTGATAGATGGAGAAGTCTGTTGCATGAAAGCAGTTATAGGTTATTCCTTTGATATTGGAGTAAAGCATTATTGCCAATAAAAAAAAAGTGATGATGAGGTAGAGGCTTTTTTTTATATTCATTTTATCTGTATTTTACCCAAATTTTTAAAAGTTCGAGGGGAGCTTTAATAAAGTCCATAATTTTTAGTTTAGAGCCGGCAATATCGTGCCATTTTGAGAGTGGGTATTCATAAAATTCGTTGGCCTGACTTGGGCATTTTAGAACTCTAAAAATGACTTCTATATCGAATAACCATTTTGAGATAAACTTTTCAGAAGTTACACTCTCGATGGTGCTATGGTGCAATATTTTGGCCCCACATTGTGTATCGTACACGGGTAATTTAAGGACAAGACTGGCAAAAGTAGCAAATGACCTGCCAAGAAGATGCCGAGAGAATTTGCGTTCTACATTGGCACCCAATCGTTTAATTCTTGAACATAAAATCATTTTGTATCTGTTCTGTTGGGTGAGATTCGTCACATTGAGAATTTCGTAGAGAGGCGTTGCACAATCCGCATCAAAATAGCCATAGTATTCACAAGTGATTTTCTCTTGTGCGGCTTTTAAAGATTTTCTTACGGTTTCGGCCTTGCCTGCATTTTCTTTGAAGTCTAAGAGAGATGCATTTGCGTTTATTGCACAGATATTCTCTAAAACCTTTAACGTGTCATCTTGGCTGCCATCATTGGCAAAAATAAAGGTTATAGTAGGGTTTTGCGATAAAAAATCGTTGAACTCTTGAATATTCAAGCGATTGGCTTCATTATAACAAGGAATAATTATAGCTAGTTTTGTTTTCATCACAGTCTGTTGATTGTAAATAAATGGTTTGATAAACGTTAACATTTTCCTCGAGGCATGAATACATGGAACCTTATGTATATGAAGAAATGGCATCATTGCAAGTGGATCATTGGTGGTTCTGTGGAAAGCGCTTTGTGTTAAAAGGTGTTTTAGATAAATTTTTCCATCGCAAGGACCTTGAGGTGTTAGAAGTGGGTTGTGGCCCTGGCGGCAATTTTGACTTATTAAAAAGGTACGGGCAATTGACGGCTTTGGAGCCCAACGAGCACGCTAACAAATTTTTACAGCAGTATCCCGATGTCAAAATTATTAAAGGAGGTTTACCGGCCGATCAAATTATGCAAGGTAAAAAATTTGATTTGGTGGCGGCTTTGGATGTATTAGAACATATTCAAGATGAAAATCTCGCTTTGGCCGGATTGGTAGATTTAGTAAGACCTGGAGGGCATCTACTTTTAACGGTCCCTGCCTTCCAATTTATGTGGTCGTCTCACGATGTCGATCATCACCATTTTAGAAGATATAGAAAACCTTATCTCCTTGAGTTATTGCAGAAAAAAAAGTTGGAGATAAGATATAGCAGCTATTTTAATTTAATATTATTTCCTATTTCCATGGCTTTAAGGTTTCTTGATAAAATTAAAAAAGGTGTCGCTGGCACGGGGAGTGGACAGCTACCTGGGGTTATTAATATTCCTTTAAAGTTGATATTCTGCTTCGAAGGAATCCTCTTAAAATTTTTTAGGTTTCCCTTCGGTCTTTCAATTGTCGTGTTGGCGCGGAAATCGGAGTGAGAGAGCTTTTTAAGCCGCCTTATTTAAAATGGATTTTGTTTGGTTTCCTGGCAAAAATGATTTGCGCTTTTTTTTCCGAAGGTATGTATCATGCGGATGAGCATTATCAATTATTAGAATTTATTTCCTATAAGCATTTTTCAAGTCCAGGGCAAGAATTGCCATGGGAGTATCATAAAATGATACGCCCGTGGTTTCAGCCTTGGTTGTATATCCAATTTATTAAAGTTTTTGAATTTATGGGTATTGATAATAGATTTTTCTTTGTGGATTTTTTTAGATTTTTAAGTGGCCTAGTAAATTCTATTGGAATATTATTTTTATGCTCTTTTGCCTTGAAAATCTTTACGTCGGATAGGCAAAAAAATTGGGCCATTGCTTTGTTAAATTTGCTTTGGTTTCTTCCCGTCATTTCAGTGCGAACATCTGCTGAATCGTTGGGCACAGGTTTTGAATTGATCGCCATTGGCCTTTTTTTACAGTCATTCTTCAATGGGAGAAAAGAAAAAAAATATGAGAGCATCTTGGCCGGATTCTTTTTTGGCGTGGCTTTTTTGATACGTTTTCACCTCGCTTTTATGACATTTTTTATTTGTCTCTGGGCCTTAATATACAAAAAGAAAAGTATTTTAAGTCTATCCATCGTTACCCTTGTGACATTTTTAATCATTGGTATGGGCAGTCTCATAGATTATTGGGGCTATGGGCAATGGGTTTTCACACCATGGAATTTTTTCTATGAAAATATCATGACTGGTTATGCTGCCAATATAAGCTCTGCTCCTTGGTGGCGGTATATTTATGAAATTCAGAAAGAGGTCTATCCAGGGTTGGGATTATTGGTGATCATTTCATTTGGATTTATGTGGTGTAAGTATTATAAGCATCCCTTAACCTGGCTGACCTTGCCATTTTTTGTTATTCACTCTCTTATTGGGCATAAAGAGCTGCGCTATATTTTTTCATTGGCACCGTTTACAGGTTTTGCAATTGTCTTTTTTGCCGTTTGGGTTAAGGGCAGATTTCATAAAGGCTGGGCCGAAAAAGTTGCTTACGGGGTATTTTTTTTCAATATTTTGATTCTTTTAAGTAGCATTTGGAAGCCGATGCATCTCGGGGTAGATTTTTATAAATTCTTAGAAAAATATGGCCAACCTAAAAATTTAAAATATCTCAGTGTCTATAAGCCTCATCAGGTGATTGGCAGTAATATGAGCTATTATGGGCTAGGGAAACTTCAGGCCGAGAAGGTGGAAAATTTGTCAGCGTTAAAAGAATTATCGAATTTTCATGTTTTTTCTACCAGTGGGAAGGATTATTTGGCCTTAAAAAAATGGC
>Ga0316206_1001343_pt1 | contig 22485 bp, 19 predicted proteins | sample 6monthpyrite_MG_FD_204942 | JGI IMG/M metagenome (GOLD analysis project Ga0316206, IMG submission 204942) | Microbial mat bacterial communities from mineral coupon in-situ incubated in ocean water Damariscotta River, Maine, United States -... | ecosystem: Environmental > Aquatic > Marine >... | reverse complement strand
TTTTCCCAAAATCTATTCAAAATCTCGATTTTTTGCCTTCAGAACCTTCAAAAATTCGCTCAATAAGCCTTTAAGCAATATGATTTGAACAATTTAAATGTTTTACTTTCTGCATGTCTAAATATTTAGTAAATCCCAATGGAGCGGTATAGCTGCCACCCTTGCTCACTGCTTTTATTGCAGGGTTTGTAACTTTGGAAGCTGAGTTTGAAGTGGAGACTGGAGAATATAAAGCCTGGACTTGAACTTGGTAGCTACCAGTACTGCGGTCTTTGAAACGTACGCTTTGCTTTTTCTTTAATTTGCCGTTCCTTTTTATCTTGGGCAGCACCTCGAGTATTTCATAGCTGTCATTATCTTTGGAAATAAAAACTTTGTAATGAGATAGCTCATATTCGTCACGGATAGATGCTGGAAGTTTTTTTGGCTTTTTCCACGAAATTTTTAACACACTGGGGTATTTCCCATTGGGTCGTTGCTTTGCTTTTACTTTAACTTTTCGGGGTTGCTTGAAGCGTGAATCAGCATCGGTGTTATCTGCAAGACAGTTTGTACAATCGCCTGAAGCAATCAAATTAGCATCCGTTGTTGCCAAGGGTTGTGAGAGTAGCCATTGGCTGATTGCTGTTTCTACGGCAACAGAATCAAAATAACCAACATCGGCAATAACTGTTTGCACGATATCATCGTAAACCGATTGCGGCATGTTTTCTGGGAGTCCCGCTTGTGCGTGTATTCCTGTTAGGAGTAAGATTAGTAATGCTATTTTTTTCATTGTCAAGTCCATAAACCAGTCATTTGGTCTTTATTAAGCCTTGATTCCACATTTACTGTGCGAATTAGGGCTGGTTAAAATAGGGACATATCTAAACAGCAAGACAATCTAATAATTAAACTTGTTTGTGCAGTTTTTGGGAGCACACACGCATTTTTGTTTACGCTAATCTCGTTATAAATTTAACGCGGTTAGGGAGTTATGATAAGAGTCAAATATTAGTTAGGTTTTGGGTCAGATATATTCGTTTTAATTTAAGTAGAAGCGGTATAATACTTTTTTTTATTGCAATTTCAAGTTTTATTTTATTTTTGTGCTTTTTTGTACTGACCATGTCCTGATATAGAAGCGCAATTTAGAGTACAAGTCATTGATGTGCATATCAATATAAAGGATGTACGTTGTCTATACAGCGTGGGAGCGAGATAATTTAATGTTTTGCTATATGCATGTCTAATATATTTTCTCAATGTTTGTTTTTATTCTCCCTTGTCTTTTTTAACTAATTCATCCCCAATAAAAAAACCAATAAGTCTTTTGTAAAAAATTATAAGAAAAAAAATAAAATAAATTCTAATGATAAAATACCTAGCATTTGCAGGAATATTCTTAATATATTCAGGATATTTATATTTAATATAGAAATATGATAAAAATATAACAATGTGAATTATTGAAAATAAAGAATGCTTATTATTTCTTTTCATAGTAACCAAATCCCGATATAGATAATAAATCCACTGCAAAAATTCACCTTCCACGTTGTGAAACTTGACTGATATGCCTCAAGGAGCTTGTCCCAGAATAGAAAATCTATTACAGAAAAGCTGGATTTGTGCTATTTCCCACTTTTTCTCGTCAAATAGAGCGACTATTCTCCTCAAAAAATCGAAAAATAGCCCTAAACCCAGCTTTCCTTCATTACGATTTCTATTCTCGGACAAGCTCCTATCAATACCATGATTTTTCAATCATCAACAAGGCCAAAAGTAGCTAAGATTTGTTTAGCAGCTTCTCGCCCTTGGGCAATAGCGGTCACAACCAAATCAGCTCCTGAAACCATGTCTCCTCCTGCATAAACACCAGAGACTGAAGTTTTTTGCGAATCTTGCGTATTAAAGATGGATTGGTTTTCGATACGAACCAAACCCGAATCCGTGGTTTCAACTCCTGCTTTTTTCATCCAACTCTGGGGGTTAGCCCGAAAACCAAAGGCCAATACAATCGTATCGGCAGATAAAAATACTTTTTTGTCTTTGTGTTTCAGTTCATCAAAGTCAGTGCGTTCAAAAGCAACGCCATCGGTGGTGATCTCGAGCGGTTGCAGATTGAAAATAAACTGCACGCCCTCTTCTTTGGCATTTTGTACCTCTGTTTTTGAACCTGGCATTGCATTTTCGTCTTTGCGATACACGCAACGGACGGATTTGGCTTGCTGACGAATGGCCGAACGCACACAATCCATCGCCGTATCACCTCCTCCCAAAACAAGCACGTCTTGCCCTTTTAAATCGTGATAGCTGTGAGGCATCTGATAACTTTGTTGTTGATTGACATTGCCAATCAAATAATCCAAGGATTGAATCACCTGTGGCAGCTCTTTGCCGGATAAATCTCCATCCACGGCTTGGTAGGTTCCTAAAGCCAAAAAAACAGCATCAAAATCCTGCTGTAATTTTTCAAAACTGATATCCTCTCCTATTTTTGTATTGAGTTGAAATTCCACACCAATGTCTTGCAAAAACTGACGGCGTTTAATCAAGATGCTTTTTTCTAATTTAAAACCCGGGATTCCAAACGTCAACAAACCACCAATTTCGGGATACTTATCATAAACTACGGGAATAACACCGTTTCTGACCAGCAACTCCGCGCAGCCCAAACCCGCAGGACCCGCGCCGACAATGGCGACTTTTTTACCCAAGGGTTTCACCGAGGACAAATCAGGCCGCCAATGGTTGGCCAAAGCAGTATCGGCAATGTTTTTTTCTATCGCGCCAATGGTCACCGCACCAAAGCCTGTATTTAATGTGCAGGCCTGCTCGCACAAACGATCTTGGGGACAGACACGCCCACATATCTCGGGCAATGGATTGGTTGCATGCATCAAGCTCGCAGCCTGTTCGAACTGACCATGAGCCACCATGTCCAACCAATTGGGGATGAAATTATGCAAAGGACATTTCCATTCACAAAAAGGATTGCCACAATCCAAGCAACGATCGGCTTGTTTGACTAGGTTTTGTTCATCGCTGTTAAAGTAAATTTCATTAAAATCATGACTGCGGGCATCGGCCTGCCTTTTGTTGGCAAGATTCCGTTCTTGTTTAATAAAACTGAGGGTATCGCCAATTTTAAATTTTTTGCTCATGTGAGGGCTCCTTGGCTTAATTTCAGCGGTTTGATGGCGCTTAATTGTCGGCTTTGTTTGGGCTGAACAATTTTAAAAGCATCGATATAACTGGGCCAATTGTGGCATAGTTTTTGTGCCCAGCGGCTGGCTGTCTTGTCAATATGCTGTTGAATGAGTTGCTTTAAATCTGCTTGTATTTGATCGTCTTGTGTGTCTGACAAACGCGTTATCTCAATGGTATCAAGATTAGCTAAGGACTCCAAGGTATCAAAATCATCAAAAACAAACACGCGGCCGCCCGTCATTCCTGCGGCAAAGTTCTCACCCACTGGCCCCAAGATAACCACTTGACCACCCGTCATGTATTCGCAACCATGATCGCCTACGCCTTCTACGACCGCTGTTGCTCCTGAATTTCTGACAGCAAAGCGTTCACCAGCTTGACCTGCTGCAAACAATTGACCACCACTGGCTCCATACAAACAGGTATTGCCAATGATTGCCCCTCGCGAGGCCACATAGCTGATGTTTTCGGGTGGGAAAATGCTGATACTTCCACCACTCATGCCTTTGCCCACATAATCATTGGCATCGCCTTGCAGTTTTAATTCCAAGCCTTGGTGATTCCAGACAGCAAAACTTTGTCCTGCAATGCCTTTAAAATTGAGGCTTAAGCGATGTCCTTTGATGCCATATTTTTGCGCGATATAGCCTGAGATTTTCGCTCCAACTGAACGGTCGTAGTTGTTAATAATGTATTGTTTTTTGATTTTATCTTGTTTAAAATCGTGCAAAATTTGCTGATTCAAACGCCCTTTGTCAAAGGAGTCATTGCTGACACGCTGATAATGAGCGGCTGAATTATTCGGCCGTTGTGCCCCTTGCAGTATCGCCGATAAATCCAAGTGCGATTGCTTGTCAGTATCGCCTTTGAGTAAGTGCAGTAAATCAGTTCTTCCGATCAGTTGATTGAGGCTTTTTACGGCCAGTTTTTTTAGCCAATCACGCACTTCATCGGCGACAAACTCAAAGTAACGAATGACTTTTTCTGGCAAACCAGAAAAATGCTGTTCACGCAAGGTCTTGTTTTGCGTGGCAATACCTGTTGCACAATTATTCAGATGACAAATGCGCAAATATTTGCAGCCCAAAGCCACCATCGGCCCAGTGCCAAATCCAAAGCTATCAGCACCTAAAATAGCTCCCTTAATCACATCTAAGCCTGTCTTTAAACCACCATCCACTTGCAAGCAGATTTTGTCACGCAGATTGTTTTCGATCAAGGCTTGATGAGTTTCGGCCAAGCCTAATTCCCATGGGTTTCCTGCATATTTTACCGAAGTCAAAGGACTGGCTCCAGTGCCTCCATCGTGTCCAGCAATAGTGATCATATCGGCATAGGCCTTGGCAACACCTGCAGCAATTGTTCCCACACCAGGACCTGAGACCAATTTGACTGAAATTAAAGCTTTGGGATTGACTTGCTTGAGATCAAAAATCAACTGCGACAGATCTTCGATGGAATAAATATCATGATGAGGCGGTGGAGAAATTAAGGTTGTTCCCACCACAGCATTGCGCAGCTTTGCGATTTCTACCGTGACTTTTTTGCCGGGCAACTGCCCTCCTTCTCCAGGTTTTGCCCCTTGGGCGACTTTTATTTGTATGACTTCTGCATGCGATAAATAATGGGCCGTGACGCCAAACCTTCCTGAGGCGACTTGTTTTATTTTCGAATTCCTTTCTGTCCCAAATCGCGCTGGGTCTTCGCCACCCTCTCCTGAATTTGACCGCCCGCCAATACGATTCATCGCCATAGCCAAGGATTCATGAGCCTCAGGACTCAAGGCTCCTATACTCATGGCGGCCGAATCAAAACGGCGCAGGATATTTTCTTTGCCTTCGACTTGTTCATCGCTCAACGGTGTTTTAGCCAATTGCAATTGCATCATATCGCGCAAGGTTGCAATCGGGCGTTTATTGACCGTTTCAGCAAATTTATCGTAGTCCTTTTGCTGGCCTGTCATCACCGCCTGTTGCAATAAAGTCACCACATCGGGATTGTAGCAGTGGTATTCTCCTCCATGGATATATTTTAACAATCCACTGCGCTGCATGTTAATTTGCTGCCGCCAAGCACGGCGTTGGGACTTCAGGGCATCTTGGTGCAAGTCGGCAAAAGTCGCTCCGCCAATTCGTGAAGGCAAACCTGCAAAACACAAATCCATCACCTCTTGTGCCAGTCCAATAATTTCAAACAAACGTGCATTGCGGTAGCTGGAAATGGTCGAAATACCCATTTTTGAAGTGATTTTTAGCAAACCTTTGCGCAGGCTAGCAAAATACTGATCGCGAGCGGTCATCAGATCGTCTTGCAAGCGATTTTGAAGATGCAATTGGTTGATAATTTGCATCGCTAAATAAGGGTATATTGCCGTGGCTCCCAAAGCAATCAACATGGCAAAATGATGCGGGTCACGCGCCGTTGCCGTTTCGATGATGATATTGACATCCAAACGCAGACCTTCTTTTATCATGCGATCGTTGACGGCTCCAACAGCCAAAGCCGCATGAATCGGTACCGTGGTTTCATCAATATCACGGTCACTGAGTTGCAAGATGACACAGCCATTTTTGACCAAACTCACCGCCTCGTCACAGAGCTTGATAAGCGCTGTTTGCAGATCTTGATAAATTGGATAATTTAATGACAGTTGTTTGATTTTATAATAACGCTGATCCAGTGTTTTAATTTGCTCTAATTTGGCAAAATTAATAATCGGATGAGAAATAATCGCTCGATAAGCCAAGCCATTAGTTTCCTGAAATAAGTTGTGTTCTCTGCCAAAACAGGTTTCTAACGACATCACCGATTTTTCTCGCAAGGAATCAATTGGCGGGTTGGTCACTTGTGCAAATTGCTGACGAAAATAATCAAACAAATTTCTGCTTTTGTGCGATAAAACAGCCATTGGAGTATCATCGCCCATAGAGCTGGTCGCCTCTTGACCATCATTGGCCATGATACGAATCACATTTTGCTGTTCTTCAATACTGCAATTAAACAGCTTTTGATAAATACCAATGCGTTGGATATCATCATTGATGTGATTTTGTGCGCCTTGAATTTCCAGTTTCGGATTGGAACGTAAGCGGATGGTATTTTCCCTTAGCCATTCGCGGTAAGGATGACGGTTTTTGAGATTGTCATCAATTTTATGGCTGCGCCACAATTGTCCCGTGCCTATATCGGCAGCGAGCATTTCACCAGGGCCAACACGGTCTTTTTCTATCACGTCTTCTTCTTTGTAATCCCAAACGCCAACTTCGGAAGCCACGGTTAAAATACCGTCTTTGGTGATGACATAACGCGCCGGTCTTAGGCCATTTCTATCCAATGTGCAGGCGATTTTCTCGCCATTGGTCATAACAATTCCAGCAGGGCCATCCCACGCTTCCATGTGCATGGAATTAAATTCGTAAAAAGCGCGCAAATTGGCGTCCATGTTTTTGCGTTTTTTCCACGCTGGAGGTATCAACAAACGCAAAGCGCGAAAAATATCCATACCGCCGACCAATAAGACCTCTAGCATATTGTCCAAGGAAGACGAATCCGAGCCCGATTGATTGACCAAATGACTTAGATTTGGCAAATCAGCAATCAGTGGCGTGAATAATTTTTTGTGCCGCGCGGTAGCCCAAGTCCTGTTGGCATTAATGGTATTGATTTCGCCATTGTGAGCGAGCAACCGAAAAGGTTGGGCGTATTTCCACAGCGGTGCTGTATTGGTCGAAAAACGCTGATGGAACAAACAAATAGCGGATTGCATTTGATCATCGGCCAAATCAGGATAAAAAACATTGAGATATTTAGGCAGCACCAAACCCTTGTAAATGATGAGCTTATTGGACAATGAAACAACATAATAAGCTTCGTCATCAATCAAGTCGGCCGCGCGGCGGCGTGCCATAAACAGACGGCGTTCAAAATCCTCCTTGCCCCAACCTACAGGCGCTTGGATAAATATCTGCTCGATTTGAGGCAAAGATTGCAGTGCTGTTGTGCCCAATACAGAAGTATCTATGGGTACTTTACGCCAGCCAACAACATGCAATGTTTCGCGTTTTATTTCTTTTTCCAGTTGCTCTCGTGCAATTTGAGCTTTAACTTCATCAGAATTTAGAAAAATCTGCCCAACAGCCAACAAGGCATCAGAATTACCGCCCATTAGCTCAGCAATGGGCTGAAAAAATGAAGAAGACAATTGCAGGCTAATACCACAACCATCGCCTGTTTTACCATCGGCATCCACCGCACCACGATGGGTCATGCGTGTTAATGCACTGATGGCTGTTGTTATTAATTTTTGACTTTGTTGCCCTTTTAATTGGGCAATCAAGCCAAAACCGCAGCTGTCTTTGCCTTGGGAATGATGGTATAAGCTCATAACCTTATTCTCTATTTTGCAGTCATTGCTGTTAGCTGATATAGCAATGACATCGCATTGATATATCGGTATTTTGATCATCTATAGTAACAGAGTTTTATTTATAGATTGATTTATAGTTTTTATAAGATATATCAATTTTATTGATGAACGCCTTAAAAAACCAACTTTCCTTCAATACGACTCCTCTTCTCGATCAAACTTGCAGTTCTTCAAAGTCTTCTTTAATTTCATTAAGAAATATGTCATTATAAGCCCATGAATGATTTAAAGACTATTATAAAAAAACTCAATTTAAAGCCCCATCCCGAGGGTGGATATTATAAAGAAACTTACCGCAGCCAAGCTATTATTAGTGCCAATGAATTAGGCAAAGAATACGGTGATGAAAGGCATTTTAGTACCTGCATTTACTATCTCTTAACCAGTAACAGTTTTTCGGCTTTTCATAAAATAAAACAAGATGAAGCTTGGCATTTTTATCAAGGTTCTGCTATTGAATTGCATCAAATTTCACCTGTTGGTCGCTATGAAAAATTTATTATTGGCTGTGATATCGCCCAAGGGCAGATTCCGCAGCTTATAGTCCCTGGCGATCATTGGTTTGCCGCCCGAGTCATAAATCCCAATGCATTTTCATTGCTGGGTTGTACGGTTGCCCCTGGTTTTGATTTTCGTGATTTCATTCTAGCCAACCGCCAATTTTTGATTGAGGATTTTCCTCAGCATCAGGATATTATTACCCAATTAACACGAGATTAGTCTGGATTTGGGACTTAAGTAAATATCTTTGAAAAACTCATCAATGTGGCTACAATGATTGTAATTATTCAGTGTATCTCCAAAAAACACTGAATAATTAGGATAAGTAAGACGCCAAACTAGCCCCGATAAAATTAGCAATAACGTAGCCAAAAACTCCCAACATAATCGAAGGAGTAACCAATGATTGCCACCGTTTACTTGCGGCCATCGCAGCAGCTGTGGCGGGTCCCATAGCACAAGCATTGGAGGCAATGACAATTTCTGCTAAGTCCAGTTTCAATAACTTACCACCAAGTAAGATTGTCAACAAGTGGAAAAAAATGATGACAACGGTAAACAACGCCAAGACCAACGCTCCATCTATCATTAAGGCAATATCAGCACTGGCACCAATGATAACAAAAAACAAGTACATAAATAACATGCCTATCTCATAATCACCCTGTAATTTAGCCAATTGTTTTGGAAAGAGGTTGGCAATTAAAACCGTAATAGCCGTGATGAATAATATCGCATAATTTTTCACTCCCAAACTTTGTGCTATCCCGTTGGAAAGGGCACAGATAATTAAGGATAATCCTATAGCAAAACTCAAATGCAACAAATCCAAGTGGATGATTTTTGTCATCGTTTCTTCTTGCTTTTCTGCATTGAGAGCCTCTTGAATAATATCGGTTGGAAAAAACCGACTTAACAATTTTATTGCAGGCATGACAGCCAACAAACCCAAATACATGACGCCTACAACATTGTCCGCGGCCACGCTTGATGACAATAATGTAGGGTCAATTTCTACCACTTTGGCCACCGCTGCCATATTCATGCTACCACCGATATAGGTTGCGCTGAATATGCCTGCCAATTGAGACGAAGAATCTCCCAAAGGCAAAAGCCATACTCCAACCAATACACCAATCACCGTACCCAAAGTCCCAAACATAAAAGCAATTAACATGCCTTTAGTTTCAGGAATAATTCGCCTCAAATCAGCCTTGAACAGCAATAAAGGGATGGCTAGAGGCAATAAAAAACTACCAATCAAATCATATGCTGGAGCCGATTTTGGAATAATCGACAGATTAGAAAGCACAATAGAAACAACAATGATAATGATTACTGCAGAAACAGTGGCTCCAAATTTGGTTTTTTCTACCATTTGTGCGGCTATAACTATGGCAAACATAACCGACCACAAAGCAAAAGTCCAATCGGCTGAAATCAGCGAATCACTCATTTCATCCTCCTATGCTGTGAACTAATTCAAGAAAAGACTCATCAAATTCAGCCCCTAAACCAGCAGCATCAGGCAAAGTAATCAACCCACCTTGACTGTATTGCATTCCACCAATAACAGGGTCTTGGTTAAAGAGGTAGCCAGAATCCAAATCAATAAACTCAATATTGGGTCGAGCACAGGCCAAATGAGCACAGGCACTTAAAGCCAAACGCGATTCCGCAAAACAGCCAATCATGCATTTATTGCCCGATGCTTGAGCCACCGCATTGATACGTAAGGCCGTGTGAAGACCACCAGATTTTCCTAATTTAATATTGAGATAATCAGCAGCTCCTTTTTTTATAATTTTCATGGCATCACGATCATCAAACACTGACTCATCCACACAAATCGGCATGCTTGCACGTGTGCGTAGGCGCGCTAGATTTTCATAATCCCACGCCGCTATGGGCTGTTCTGAATAGTGAATATTTAACGGTTCCATTGCCTTTAGGTTGGCACAAGCAGTTTGGTAATCCCAGCCTTGATTGGAGTCTATTTTTATTAAAACATCTTCACCTACTTGGTCTCGGACCGCCTTAACATGAGCAACGTCCTCCAAACCAGAACGTCCTACTTTCATTTTTATCGCATCAAAACCCATTGATAAGAGATTGTCCAGCTCTGATAATGTTTGTTCTACCGTCTCTTGCATGCCAATGGTGAAATCTGTGCGCAGTGGCCTCTTTTCACCTCCCAAAAGCGCATACAGTGGCAGTTGAGCTGACTTGCCTAAAATATCGTAAAAAGCCATGTCGAATGCCGAACGAATCGAAGGTTCTGCGACATACTGCAAATTAATTTCAGCCATTCTGGATTCAATTGCCAGTGGATTTTGACCCATGACTAGCTTAGCAAGGTGTTTGGCTGTGGCAATATTTGTGGCTTGAGAATCGCCTGTTATCTGAGGAAATGGGCTGCCTTCTCCCCAGCCTACAATGCCCTTATCTGTACTGACTTTAATGACCACATTGGCAGCTTTATCTATCACTCCTAGTGGGATTTTCCACGATAATGTGAAAGGTAAATTAAGTTTGAATACTTCTATTTTAATAATTTTCATTGTTATTTCATCTCACAAATTTTATCCACCAATTTTTCAACACCAAAACGATAAGGATCAGTACAAGGAAGTTTGTAGAGTTTCTCGGTTTTTTCGAGATAACTACGAGCTTGTTCATCCGATAGGCTAGATGTATTAAAACACATGCCAACAAATCGAGCATTGGGATTGGTTAAATGGGCCGCATTTCTATAAGTCTGCATACAATCAGCCAAATCAGGAATGGTATAATTCTCTACACCAATAATATGTTTGCGGCTAATATCGTGACACAACACCAAAGCATCGGGTTGTGAGCCATGCAGCAAGCCCAGAGTAACCGCGGCATAAGAAGGATGATACAAAGACCCTTGTCCTTCGATGATATCCCAATGGTCGTATTTGTTGGCTGGAGAAATCGCTTCGGCCGCCCCCGAAACAAAATCTGACACCACTGCATCGATTGACACACCTGTTCCACATATAAAGATTCCTGTTTGACCTGTGGCTCGAAAATCAACCTCTTTATTGCGCTTCAACATGGATTTTTCTATCGCCAATGTCGTGTACATTTTTCCGACTGCGCAATCTGTTCCAACGGCCAAAAGCCTTTTGCCCTGACGTTTTTTTCCTGTACCAACACTAAAATTCTCAGTAGAATGCCGCACATCAAACAACTGACAACCCTCTTCCTTGGCTTGATGCATCAAACCTGGTACATCTGATAATTTATCGTGCAAACCACTGGCAATGTCCATGCCATTTTCAACTGCTAGGAACAACATTTCATACCAGCTTTCAGGAATCTTTCCGCCTGGTGGTGCAACACCAAGCACCAGTGTTTTTATACCGACTTTAACGGCTTGAATAATGCTTAATTCTGGTAAGCCTAAATCTATTTTGCAGCCCTGAAGAGAAATTTGACCTTTGCATTTTTCAGCTCGCCAATCCAAAATACCTTTTGCTGTTTTGGTGAATATAAATTCGGTGGTATTGCCCAAACACAACAAATAAGGGGATTTAATGTTCTTCATAATTCAGTGGCTCATTTTTCATGTTTTGCTCTTTGTCTTGAGATTAATTCGGCTTAAAATCCTTGTGTTTCCAAATGCGTTGCACTTGATTAAGTCCCTGCCAATAGCACAAATCTGCAGGTTTTTTACAATTCCATAACACCAGATTGGCTTTTTTTCCAAACTCCAAACTGCCTAGTTCATCCTCAAGACCCAAAGCCATCGCTGCATTGATGGTCACGCCTTTTAAAACCTCCTCAGGAGTGAGTGAAAACTCAACACACGCCTTATTCATGGTTGTTAAAAGAGAGCTACTGGGTGCTGTTCCTGGATTACAATCAGTGGAAACAGCCAAGGGGACATTGTGTTTTCTAAAGGATTCGATGGGTGGCAATTGCGTTTCTTTTAAAATATAAAATGCATACGGTAAAAGTACCGCAACCGTGCCTGATTTAGCCATAGCTTTGATGCTTTTAAGGCTAGTGTATTCAACATGATCAGCGGATAGTCCAGCGTATTCGGCCACCAAACCCGCTCCGCCCAAATCACTCAATTGATCGGCATGCAATTTAACTGGCAAGCCCCAGCGCACGGCGGCATCAAAAACACGCTTGCTTTGAGCATAACTAAAGCCAATACCTTCACAAAAGGCATCAACACAATCAGCCACTTTTAACTCGGCTATTTTAGGAATAATTTCATTGCAAACCAAGTCAACATAGTCATCACTCTTGTTTTTATATTCTGCAGGTATCGCATGCGCTGCTAGCAATGTAGTTTTGACATCAATTTTATGGTCTTTGCCTAATTGCTTTGCAACTTGTAACATCTTTAATTCTGTTTCAAAGTTTAGACCATAGCCAGATTTAATTTCAATACAACTCACGCCTTCTTGCATTAACGCTCTTAATCGCGGCACAGACTGTGCATACAATTCCGCAAAACTAGCCGCTCGGGTAGCAGCAACTGTCGATAAAATCCCGCCGCCTTTTTGTGCAATTTCTTCATAACTGACGCCATTAAGCCGCTGTTCAAACTCATCAGAACGATTACCAGCAAAGACCAAATGCGTATGGCAATCAATCAAACCTGGAGTCAATAAAGCCTCTTTGGCATCGATGGTTTCTTTGGCCAAGTTCTCTAGCCTGCTTTGTATTCCTGCGGTTGTCCCTATCCATTCGATTCTGCCATCTAGCAAGCCAATGGCTCCTTTTTTTATCAATCCATAAGCTTGAGAGCCTTCGGCCATAGTGGCAATAGTCGCGTTGATGATTAAAACATCCCATTTAAACATAAGTTTTTGTTCTATAAAAAAACAATTATACGTGAAATACAGCTGTTAAGCCCACATTAAACCTTTGAGTGTCTGCAAAAATTCAAGATTTTAGCAAAAGCATTGTGAAAGCCATTAAGCTATGCAACAATTCTAAATTTTGAGGATAATGCACATGGTTAAATTATTTTTTTGGGTCTTAGTTTTCGCTTTGCCTTTTTCTATCTCTGCCGAAATTTACAAAGACATTGATGCGGTAGAACCCAAGGTCATCGAATGGCGACGTGATTTCCACCAACATCCAGAGTTAAGCAACCGAGAATTCAGAACCTCAAAAATCATAGAGAAACATCTTCAATCTTTAGGAATGGAGGTTCAATCTGGAGTGGCTCACACGGGTGTTATTGGTTTTTTGAAAGGAGATTTACCCGGGCCAACCATCGCCTTGCGTGCCGATATGGATGCCTTGCCTGTGACCGAACAAGTCGATGTGCCTTTTGCTTCAAAACAAACCACTCAATACCGAGGCGAAACCGTTGGAGTTATGCATGCTTGTGGCCATGACACTCATGTGGCCATGCTTATGGGAGCCGCCGAAGTTCTGAGCAAAAATAAAGCCCAGTTAAAAGGCTCTGTTCTTTTTGTTTTTCAACCCGCCGAAGAAGGCGCTCCAGAGGGCGAACACGGTGGCGCTGAAATGATGTTGGCCGAAGGTGTTTTTAAACAATACCAGCCAGAAGTGGCCTTTGGCATTCATATCACCTCCAGTCTTCCTAGTGGTGTTTTGGGCTATCATCCAGGCCCTGCTATGGCCGCTGTTGATACCTTTGATTTAACCGTTTATGGCAAACAAACACATGGTTCGCGTCCCTGGGGAGGAATTGACCCTATTGTCGCTTCGGCACAAATTATCAATGCAGTTCAAACCATCGTCTCTCGTAAAGTTGATGTCACCAAAGCAGCGGCTGTGGTTTCCTTTGGTGCTATTAAAGGAGGTATCCGAAGCAATATTATCCCTGACAAAGTTGAGATGGTCGGCACTATTCGAAATTTTGATATGGGCATTCGTGATATTATTCACAAGAACCTCAAGCAAGTGGTAGAAAATACAGCCAAAGCCTCTGGTGCAACGGCTGAGTTGGTGATTCATTCCGGTTATCCTGTAACGGTTAATAACCCGAAACTGGTCGAACAAATGCTTCCAAGTCTGCACAAAGTTTTTGGAGACAATCAGGTTGTTGACATGGGCATGATTACTGGAGCAGAAGATTTTTCTTTTTTTGCTCAAGAAGTTCCTTGTTTCTTCTTTTTTATGGGTGTCACTCCTACCGATGTTAATGCTAAAACAGCTCCAACCAATCATTCGCCATTATTTTACGTCGAAGAATCCAATTTAATCAATGGTGTTAAAACCTTTGTACAATTGGTCAATGATTACAAATAAAACAACAAATTCTTAGGACTTTCATTGAGGTGTTCACGGCTATCATTCATGGCTGTGATCACCTTAAATCCAGCTCTTGGTAGCTACAAACTTCTGTTTTAGGGTATAATGCCATTTTTTTAAATAATCACAGATTTAACATGCCGAATCAAGATAATTTTCATGCACAAACCCCACAACAATTCCTCCAGTTTTTACAGCAAAATCAAATAAAACGCTTTTCTCTAATCTACCAAAAAGAAACGGATACAGTTGTTGTTTCTGATCCACGATTGCAATCCTTGGCTGATTTCATTAATACCGATGAACGAGATTTTATGCAGCACGAAGGCCTGTTGTTTCAAGTCAGTGAAAAGCACGAAGTGCTTTTTGGCGCTTTCATCCACAAAACCCACCGAGGTCAAGCTTCGGGTGGACTGCGTTATTGGCATTATGCTTCTATGGAAGATTTTTTGCGCGATGGTATGCGCTTGTCCAAAGGCATGACACGCAAGAATGCCTTAGCCAACCTCTGGTGGGGCGGCGGCAAAGGCATTATGGTGCATAACCCAAAAAATGACAAAAACGACCCTCAAATTCGCGAAGAAATTTATAAGGACTATGGACGTTTTATCACTTCTATTAAAGGCTGTTATATCACTGCAGAAGACGTAGGAACCTGCGAAGAAGACATGGCTAACATCTTCACTCAAACGCGTTTTACTACCTGTATTCCTGCTCATGTTGGTGGCAGTGGCAACCCTTCATCCGCGACAGCATTGGGTGTTGTTCATGGAATGGAGGCGGCTCTAAGCTTTTTGCAGCTGGGTGATTTGCAGGGCAAAACTATAGCTATACAAGGCATGGGGCACGTGGCTGAACCGATGATGGGGTATTTGTTCGAACGTAAAGTTGCTAAAATTATTGCCGTTGACATTCATCAAGAGCTGATTGATACTGTTAAGCAAAAATACTCCAACTACTCCCTAGAAGCTCGATTGGTTGACATCAAAGACCAATCTATTCTATTTGAAGAATGCGATATTCTTGCCCCTTGCGCAACAGGAGCTATTTTAAACAGTGAGACCATTCCGCAAATAAAGGCAGAAATCGTTTGCGGTGCCTCAAATAACCAATTAAAGCACTCCAAAAAAGATGGTCAAGCTCTGGCTGAACGCGGCATCACCTATGTGCCTGATTTTTTAGTCAATCGTATGGGCATAGTCAACTGTGCTGATGAACAATCTGGTTATATTGATAACGACCCTTATTTTTACCGTCACTTGGATCAGGATTATCACCATTCTGTTTATCAAACCGCCTTGCGTGTCTTGCAGCAATCCAAAGAAAGCCAGTCACCGCCTGCTGATGTCGCTACCGAGCTGGCTGATGAATTGGCTTTAGAAAACAATCCAATATACGGCCACCGTGGCGAAAAAATTATCGCCTCTTTAAACAATCAAAAGTGGCATTTGGGTCAGTAAAGGCAAAAGTGATACATAAAAATCTTGGAAATGCTCAATGCCCAAATCCATGTTTAATGCGTTAAATTAATGGTTTTTTAACCAGTTTACAACCTGCTGATCAACTTTTGATGGGTAAGGAGCTCCATCTTCAACGCCGACATAAAGCAAACACATTTTCTTTTGTTCTTTGAATATTTTATTGTACTTATTGAGCCAGATTACCAAGTGATTTCTCAGTTCATTGGCCAAAGGAATTTCTGTCAATATCTTGGGGTTATGCGTGATTAAGTCCAATAACAACTGATTGTTTTCAGCCATTGGTCCCTCCGTATAAGCACGGATTTGAGAGAAAACAAAATGTTCTTCTTCATTCATTTGATCGTAATTGTGAAAGAATTTTCTTTCCCATGTGAGTTTTTTGTCTGCACCCAATCGTTGGTCAAGTTTAGCCCCTAGTTCGTTACGCAACCCTATTTGGCTCATAAAAGCCTTTTTGTTGATCTCCATTGCACTGTTCATATTGAAAATTGCTTCTTTCAAGCTAATTCCTTGGCTCTTAAGCTTAAATACTGAGGGTGAATACACGATAAAATACGTGACCATCAGTAATAGAGTTGCAAGCAGTATAAAGACTGGAGCATTAGTTCTGACTTTATTAATTTCAGTTGTGTCAATGGCCGTATCTAGCTTAATAAGCTCTGGTAAAAACTTAAACCCTTCACCATGAATTGTCTCAATAATGTGCTTATTCTCTGCATTGTCATCCAATAATTGACGCAAACGTTGAATCTGTTTGTAGAGCGTCGCATCCGTTACAACTACATTTTCCCAAACATGAGCCATAAGCTCATTTTTATGAATTATTTTATGGGGATTATGAATGAAATACAACAAAATTTTGTAAGCGATAGAGCCCATATGAATCTGTTGCCCACCCTTGGACAATGCATGATTTTGCTCATCAAACACAAATGTTTTAAATTGATAACGGCTCATAACATAATTTTAGATTCTCGGACAAGCTCCTAGGACTTGGGTTTTACATGACTTTTAAATTCAGAGTACTTTTTACCATTTGTCTCACAATAATTTTTATCCAGGTTTTTGGCGGCAAATAACAACCACTTTTTGTTATGGAATGATTCGTACTTTAAACTGTTTTCAGGTACAAAGCAAGAGCTAGCAAAGTCACTATTAAGTAATAAATAGCGCTGTGGCTTGGCAAAGATCCAGTTAATCGCGGCTTGTTGCTGGTCTGCTTTGGGGTGATGATGACCAAAATGAGTTGTCGGCCATTGTGTATGCAACAGTAATTTCTCTCGCATACCAACCAGACCCAATTCGGAATCCTTCGGAACAATCTTAGCAATAGCACGCATCATTGGCTCTGTTGACATTGCCCTATCCGCTAATGGAGCCGCCCATAAACTATAACTGAGCCACAAACCAATAATAAATACAGTGTAGAGTTTGAGGGCATTTTTACGAACAACTACCAGTAAAAACAAGCCATAAACACCAACAAAGGACAGCCAATACCAAGGGTTTACGGCATATTTATCGGTTAATTGTGTGATTTTTTCTACTCCCACTACTGCAGAAAGACCTACAAGAGTAAAAAGCAATGAAACAATCAACACCAGTGCAAAAATCAAGCGTTGCAAAGCTTTAATCTTAATTAGGGATTCAAAATAAGGAGCAATGAGCAAGACAAACAGAGGTAAAGCGGGCAACATATACTCCGCCCGCTTGCCTTTGGACAAACTGAAAAAGAACACAATTAAAACCAGCATAACAAAGGGATAAATAATACGGCGTTCTTTATCAACAAAAGCTTGTTTAATCGGTCGCACCAACCAAGGAACAAACAAAGACAACGGCAACCAAAACAAGGGAATCACTTCTAAAACAAAATAATAAAAAGGCTGAATATGCGCCCAAGACTTAGCATAACGATTGACCGTCTGCTTGAGTAAAATATTATCTCGGTAAGCAAGCACATCAGCACTTGGATTATTCTCTACCTGCAAGAGCATCGGCAGCAACCAGAGACCCACCGCCAGCAATAGAAAAACCAAACCCAAAAACCATCGGAGTAATTGCTTGCGATTTTTATCGTACCAACTAGGCGGTACCACAAGCATCCCAAACAGCATCAAAACAGGCAAAAAACCCACTCCTTTGGTAATAATACCCATGCCCATGGCAAAAAAAGCCAAATAATACCAACGCCAAGCAGGACCAAGTAGCAAGTGACGCAGCAAACCATAACTGCCCAGCATCACCCAAAAAGCTACAGGCGCATCCAATTGCCCACTTTTGGCTTGCAAAATAAAGTGCAAACTAATCGCCAACAAAAATCCAGCATAAAGCCCTACAGCTGGATTCCACATGCGTTTTGCAATATCATAAGTCATCCACAAAGTCGCAAGAGAAAGCAAAGCAGAAGGCAACAAAAAGGCCACTTTTAAATTACCTAACAAGCCATAAAACAATAAAATCATCCACATCACCATTGGCGGCTTATCGGGATATATTTCACCTCCTCGGTGTGGGAAAAACCAATCGCCAGTTTCCCACATTTCTTTTGCCATCAGTGCAAATCGTGGCTCATCAGGCGGCCAAGGGTCACGCAAACCAAGACCTGCCAATATAACGAGTGCTGTGACAACGAAGAGCCAGAAAACCTGACTTTTAATTTTGCTATCGATCATAAAATTTTTAGCTGCAAGAATGCAAAATAGAATTTAAAAAAGGTCATTATAGGCTAATTCCTGCATGATTACCGTTAAATCAATCATCAAACTGTAACTCCTGCATCCATTGTTAGGCAAAGAGGCTTGGATTTGATAAAATAAGCAACTTTAATTTTCTAGAGTAAGTTTATGGGCTTCAAATGTGGCATCGTTGGGCTTCCCAACGTCGGTAAATCAACCTTATTTAATGCACTGACCAAAGCAGGGATAGATGCCGCAAATTATCCTTTTTGTACTATTGAGCCCAATGTAGGCGTGGTTGAAGTGCCCGACCCACGTCTGGCCGAACTGGCAAAAATAGTCAAACCCGAACGTGTTTTGCCCACAGTCATGGAGTTTGTCGATATTGCAGGGCTAGTTGCTGGTGCTTCAAAAGGCGAAGGTTTGGGCAATAAATTCTTATCCAATATTCGAGAAACAGATGCCATTGCTCATGTTGTTCGTTGTTTTGAAGACGATGATGTCGTTCATGTCGAAGGAAAAATATCTCCCTTGGATGATGTTGAAACCATTAATACCGAACTGGCTCTGGCTGATTTGGACTCGGCTGAACGCGGGTTGCTCAAAGCGCAAAAACAAGCCAGATCAGGCAACAAAGAAGCTCAAGCACGTGCAACTGTTCTCGAAAAAATTGTCGCACAACTCTCTGAAGGACTTCCCATTCGCACATTGGATTTGTACAAAGAAGAAAAATCTGTCATCAGAGAATTTAGTTTTATCACGGCAAAGCCCGTTATGTATATTGCCAATGTCGCCGAAGATGGTTTTGAAAACAATGTATTTTTGGACAAAGTACGTGAAATGGCAAAAAACGAAAACTCTTCGGTTGTGCCCGTATGTGCAGTTATCGAATCCGAAATTGCTGTTTTGGATGATGAAGACAAAGAAATGTTTATGGATGAACTCGGCCTCACCGAAGCAGGTCTTGATCGCGTGATACGAGCGGGACATGATTTGCTAGGTTTGTGCAGCTATTTTACCGCCGGAGTTAAAGAAGTCAGAGCCTGGACTTTTAAACAAGGCTATACAGCTCCACAATGCGCTGGAGTCATTCACACCGATTTCGAAAAAGGCTTTATTCGAGCCGAAACCATGGCCTACGATGACTTCATTCAATACAAAGGTGAAGCTGGCTGTAAAGAAGCAGGAAAATTACGCCTAGAAGGCAAGGACTACATAGTTAAAGAAGGCGATGTCTTGCACTTTAGGTTTAATGTTTAAATCCTATGAGCTTGTCCAAGAACAGAAATCGTAATGGAGGATGCAAACTCAAGAAAAGAACAGTGAGAAATTCCTGAAGTCGCTTTAAAAGAAGCACTTATCAATACCTTATCTCACCGTGACTATAATGATAACGGAGCGAGTATCACTGTTGTTGGAAAAAGCAAAAATTGAAAAAACCATTTATAAAATGGATGGTTTTTTCACTCTAATATTCAAAAGAAACCCAACGGATAAGTGGGGTGAAAAATTTAATAAAAATGAACAAAAAACAATTAAAAAAATACATTGTACCAATTCTATTATACGGAGCGGTTATTTACGCACTTTTTTTTATTTACCAAACACAAATAAAAGTCATGACTCAAGATGTCAGTGCACGAGATATTGATCCACAATGTGATATCATCATGTTCACCACCGAATCTTGTCCCTATTGCATAAAAGCCAAAAAATACTTAGCTTCTCAAGGCGTACAATGGTGCGAACGCGATATAGAATGGTCAGAAGAGAACGCTCAATTATTCAAAGAACTCGGCGGTGTCGGCACACCATTGACCATTATTGGCTCCGAAGTAATCGGAGGTTTTCGCGATGAAAAACGCTTTGCCTCAGCCTTGGAAAAACTTAAATAACACAGCAACTGCAAGAATTGATGTCACTATATCCGTAGTGATCAAAAAGTACTCTGTCATTCCCTTGGAAAAAATGATTAAATTCACCAGCTTTTTGCCAAAAATTTCGTCAATAGCGGGCTATTACCTTCAGTTTTTGGCTCAATCTGGCAACAATCTCTATTTTTTCTTTCGCCACATAATTATCGAAAGGTCTCAATAAGCATCATCACCGGAATATGCTTTTCTCTGGTTTGGCGAAACAACGTCACAACTGCACTGAGGCAATTACATTAGCTTACTTTTTTCTAGTTGCATTCATGTCCTGGCTCACGTATAGTTAACAGTTCTTTCTTATTGCAGTCCTATTTATGAAATTCTTCCTCTTTTTGGTCTTTTGTTATGCGGCTTACAATTACTATTTGCAACCAGAAGGCAACGCAAACATCTCTGCTCGTGCTATCGACTCACAATGCGATGTTATTCTGTTTACTACAGCATCGTGTCCTTATTGCAAAAAAGCAAAAAATTTAATGATTGGACAAGGAGCCAAATGGTGCGAAAAGAACATCGAAAATTCTACTGAAAACCATGATTTATTTAAAAGTCTTGGCGGGCGAGGTGTGCCGCTGGCTGTCATTGGTCAGCAAATTTTCAAAGGCTTTAGTCAACCCAAATATCTGGCCGCACTGGATCAAATAGAACCCGCCTATTGATTTTTTTACAGCCATCCCAATTTAGCATTGTTCATTACAAAAAAAATACTCTATGAAATTCAACGGCACTAAAGATTACATCGCAACCGATGATTTGTCCATGGCGGTTAATGCTGCTGTCACTCTGCAACGCCCCTTACTCATCAAAGGCGAACCTGGCACGGGCAAAACCATGCTAGCAGAACAAGTTGCACAATCTCTGGGGAAAAAATTAATCTGCTGGCACATAAAATCAACCACAAAAGCACAGCAAGGTTTGTACGAATACGATGCTGTTTCGCGCTTGAGAGATTCGCAATTGGGTGATGAAAAAGTTTATGACATAGGCAATTACATCAAACAAGGCAAGATTTGGCAAGCTTTTGACGCCGATGAACAAGTCGTCTTATTGATTGATGAGATTGACAAAGCAGACATTGAATTCCCCAACGATTTGTTGGTTGAATTGGATCAAATGGAATTTAGTGTTTATGAAACAGGGCAACAAGTCAAAGCCAAGCATCGCCCTATTATCATTATCACCAGTAACAATGAAAAAGAACTGCCCGATGCTTTTTTGCGCCGCTGTTTTTTTCATTACATCAACTTTCCTGACAAACACACCATGCAACAAATTGTCGATGTGCACTATCCAAACATCCAAAAGCAATTGGTTAAAGCGGCTTTGGATGTTTTTTTTCAGCTACGAGAAGTTCCTGGACTTAAGAAAAAACCCTCAACATCAGAATTGATTGATTGGATTAAATTATTGCTAGCAGACAATATTCCACTCGACTTATTGCAAAATAAAAATATCAAAGAAGCCATTCCTCCACTTTACGGTGCCTTATTAAAAAATGAGCAAGATGTGGATTTAATCCAACGCTTGGCTTTTATGATGAGAAGGTAGAGTCCTAAATAATTTCTTGAATGACTCTTTTAACGGTTAACCAATCACGGCGTATGGTTCGATTGTTGACACCCAAAACCTCTGAAATTTCATGTTCTGTAAAACCCAAAAAATACTTAAATTGAAAGACTTGGGCCAGACGCGGATGAGAACCTTCTATAGAATCAACGATTTCATTCAATTTAATCATAAAATCAGCTTCTGAGCTATTGGCCAATTCGGATACGTCCAATGTTAGTTGCTTAGCATTGCGCTTTAAACAGAGCTTTTCTTTAGCGGTATTGACTAAAATTTGGCGCATGGCTTTGGCAATAATACAAAAAAAATGTGGCTCTATGTGAAATACAGTGGGTAATCAAATTTCAATTTACCACATAAAAAGTAAATCATGTTCTTGAAATTTTCGATATTTCTATAGCCTCTTGCCCTTCTTTTTGCTAGTTGGATTTTACAAT
>Ga0316206_1001341_pt1 | contig 22488 bp, 25 predicted proteins | sample 6monthpyrite_MG_FD_204942 | JGI IMG/M metagenome (GOLD analysis project Ga0316206, IMG submission 204942) | Microbial mat bacterial communities from mineral coupon in-situ incubated in ocean water Damariscotta River, Maine, United States -... | ecosystem: Environmental > Aquatic > Marine >... | reverse complement strand
ACCTTGCCTTTATGTTGACTGACCAGAGCGTGGCAGGTTTTGATGATATTCTTTGCTTTAGTGTTGAATAAACCAATGGTTTTGATGTAATGCTTTAAGCTCGTCTCTCCCAGATCCAGAAAAGAGGCGGGTGTGCGGTATTTTTTAAACAAGGGCGCGGTTGCTTTATTCACACCAATATCAGTGCTCTGGGCTGAGAGTATGACGGCAATCAGTAACTGAAAAGTATTGTGATAGTTGAGTTCAGTCGTGGGCTCGGGGTTATGTTGTTTCAGCCGTGAGAAAATCTCATGGCGTTTAAGTTTATTCATGCCTTGCTGGTTTCTACCATCACAGGCACATCATTTTTAACCGCTTGTGCCTGACGCCGGCCGATGACATTTTTGAGAGCAATCAGCAGACCTAGTCCGATAAAAGCGCCAGGGGGTAAAACGGCCAGAAGAAATCCCGGGTAGTCATCACTAAATGAGATGGTGAGATTACGTGCTGTCTCACCAAACATGAGATGAGCATTGGCGAAGAGCGTTCCCATGCCAATGATTTCACGCAGTGTGCCAAGTATGATCAGAATAATGGTAAACCCCAGTCCCATGGCCAGCCCATCAATAAAAGAATGCCAGACATGATGCTTGGAAGCAAAGGCTTCTGCACGACCAATAATGGCACAGTTGGTTACAATTAACGGGATAAAAATCCCCAGGGTTTTATAAAGCGGATGGAACCAGGCATTGAGTGACATTTCAACAGCGGTGACTAAAGAGGCAATAATGAGAACAAAAACAGGGATACGGATTTCACGACTGACCAGATTTCGGATGAGTGATACCAGAACGTTTGAGCCAATGATGACCATTGTGGTTGCAATACCCAGTCCCAATCCATTAATGAAGGTAGATGTGACGGCGAGTAATGGACAAAGCCCCAGTAACTGTACCAGTGCAGTATTGTTGTTCCAGAACCCGTCCTTTAGAATTTGGCTGGTGCTAGTCATTATCTTTTCCTGTAGAGCTGAATACCTTATCTCTATGTTGCCTGAAGTACAATAATGTATTTTTAACTGCTTTGACTATAGCACGGGGTGTAATTGTTGCGCCGGTAAACTGGTCAAAAACGCCACCATCTTTTTTTACTTTCCAGTGTTTTTCATCAGGATTTTGCAGTGATTTCTGATTAAAGCCAAAAATCCAGGCCGAACGTTCGGCCTCAATGGCATCACCCAGTCCAGGTGTTTCATGGTGAGACAGCACCCTGACGCCGGTTAATTGCCCATTATAATGAATGCCAATTAACAACTTTATCGTACCGTTATAACCATTCGGCGCAATGCTGCTAAAGACAGCCGCAACAGGTTTTCCCTGTTTACGAGCGCGGTAAACGACAATCGGTTTTTCAGTTCCTGAAAGAGTTGTATGTCTAATGTGAATGGTATCGCTGAAAATATTATTATCATGCATATCAGGGGAAATGATCGCATGCAGGTTGCGCAGTACTTCGTCAATTTCATTTTGTGCAATACGACCACGCGTGAGTTCATTGGTCAGACTCAAAATGCCTGTTCCAACCAGCGCGAATAACATCAGCAGAATGCTGGAGCGCAATATCTTTTCACGGATACGGGTCATTTATCGGCTGCTCCGAATACACGAGGTTGAGTGTAGTAGTCAATGGTGGGTACGGCCATGTTCATGAGTAGAACAGCAAATGCAATACCATCCGGGAAGCCACCCCAGGTACGGATAATGTATGTAAACAGGCCAATGCCGATGGCGTAGATTATTCTCCCGGCGGGAGTGGTGCTGGCCGTTACCGGGTCAGTGGCAATAAAAAATGCAGCCAGTATAGTCCCGCCACTGAAAAGATGAATTAACGGACTGGCATAATGAGTTGGATCGGCCAGGCTGAATATGCCGGCAATGATGGCAATGCTGCCAAGCATGCTAAAAGGAATCTGCCAGCCGATCAGTTTCCTGAAAACTAACCAGAGACCACCGAGTAAAAAACCACCCGCGATCCATTCCCATCCGTAGCCACCAATCTTCCCAAAGATGGAAGAGGTGCGAATGTCGGCAATGGTTTTATCCAGACTCAAGCCTGTTTTAATACTGTCTATCGGTGTTGCCGAGGTGATGCTGTCAACAGGCAGGCCATTCAGGGAGATATTTTGAAAATGAAGCGCAATTGTTTGCATCAGGCTCAGATCCTGATTGGGCAGTAACCATTGAGTCATATGTTGCGGGAAAGAAATCATCACGACAACATAGCCGACCATGGCGGGGTTAAATGGATTATAACCGAGACCACCATACAGATGCTTGGCAACGATAATAGCAAACAGGGTGGCAATGCTTATTAACCACCAGGGAGCGAGACTGGGTAATGCCAGTGCCAGCAATACTGCGGTAAGTACCGCGCTGTAGTCACTTAGAAAAGGCATTACCGGACGTTTACGTAATATCAGCATTATAGATTCAGCTGCGAGCGCAGTCAGCACAGCAATGCTAATGTTGATAAGAATACTCCAGCCAAAGAAATAGAAATAGATAGCAATGCCAGGTATCAGTGCAAGCAATACCTCACGCATAATACGCGTGATGTTCGCGTTATTGTGTAAATTCGATGACGTAAGTTTAGTAAATTCCATGGCTAATCTTCTGTTGATTTAGTCGTCTACTGGCTTTTCAGTACTTTTCTTTCTTCTGGCATCTATTTCACTGATTTTTTTCTGTTGCTCTGCCGTCAGGTTATTCGTGTTTTTTATATCAGAATCATTTTGTTTCTTTTTCTCACGCACGCGTGCCAGTGCTGCTTCAATGGCCTGTTTTTTTCCGTCGTCTTTCGAGGCTGCAGATTTGCTTGCGTTGAGTGCTGCTTTTTTCTTACGCATACGTTCTGCGCGTTCCTGCTTTTCTTTCTCGATGCGTTCAAGCCGGAACTCATGGCGTAAACGTGCCTGATCAGACTTGCGTTTATCACGTTCCATTGCCCAGATTTCAGTTTTTGCAAAACGATAATATTGTACCAGAGGAATCTGACTGGGGCAGACATAGGAGCAGCAGCCACATTCTATGCAGTCGAACAGATTGTAGTCCTGCACCTTATCGAAATCACGTGCGAATGCTTGCCAGTAAAGTTGCTGAGGCAATAGTTTGGCAGGGCATACATCCATGCAGGCACCGCAACGAATGCAGGGAACCGCAGGCGGGCTGTTTTCAGGTGAGTTTAAAGCCAGCAGGCAATTGCTGGTTTTAATAATCGGTACCTGATCTGTTTCAAGATTGAACCCCATCATGGGCCCCCCCATAATCAATTGCTGAACGGCAGGATGATAGCCTCCGTTATGCTGTATCCATTCATCAACTGGAGTCCCTATCAGTACATGGTGATTGCCCGGATTATTAATGCCGTCGCCGGTGAGAGTAACCATGCGGGAGATTAAAGGCTTGCCGAATTGTATGGCAGCAAAAATACTGGCAGCCGTAGCAACATTGTGACATACCACGCCAATATCTAATGGTAAGCCATGGCTGGGCGATTCTTTGCCAGTGAGTACTTTGATGAGTTGTTTTTCACCACCTGTTGGATAAATGGTGGGAATCTGAACAATTTCAATATCACTGATGGATAATTCTGAAAGTGTATTTTCCAATGCACTGTATGCTTCCGGTTTATTGTCTTCGATACCGATTATACAATGCCGGGCCTGCAGGGCATGTTGCATAATCTGAATGCCCTGAATAATGTCTCTGGGTTGTTCACGCATCAGTTGATCGTCACAGCTGATATAAGGCTCACATTCAGCAGCATTGATAATCAGTTGATCAATGACAGTCCGTGTGCCCGGGTTAAGTTTAATGAAGGAAGGGAAGCCTGCTCCCCCCAGACCTACAATACCTGCATCACGTATCCGGTTGCGTAATGCGCTGGGGTCAAGCTGCTGATAATGGGTAATCGCTTCAAGCTCTGTCCAGTCATCCTTGCCGTCTGGCTTTATAATAATACAATGTGTTTTCAGGTTTGATGGATGAGGTGCTTTTTGTTCGGAAATATCACTGATTATTCCGGATGTAGGCGCATGCAAAGGCACACTGACATAGCCACTGGCACGAGCAATCAGCTGGCCGCCGAGAACATGATCGCCGATATTAACAACAGGTTCAGCAGGCTCTCCAATATGTTGTTGTAACGGTAAAATCAATCGTTCAGGAATGAAGGCAGCGCCACTCGCATGTTGTGTAGAGACGTGTTTATGACCGGGTAAATGGAGCCCTCCATGAAACGACCATAGTTTGCGAGGCGTCATCATACCTTTGCCTTTGCAGATGTTTGTGGAGAGGCAATGGGAGGTGCAGGTCGTGGCCATTTCCAGGTATGGATATCCTGTTTAACAGGGATAATATGGATGCATTCAACCGGGCAGGGCGGTATACATAAATCGCAACCTGTGCATTCATCGGTGATTACAGTATGCATTTGCTTGGCCGAGCCGAGTATGGCATCTACCGGGCAGGCCTGAATGCAAAGTGTACAGCCAATACAGACCTGTTCGTCAATGTAGACGACGGTCTTCGTGTCATCTTCAGTGCCGTTTTCAGGATTCAGGGGTTTGGCATCCAGGCCTAATAAGTCTGCCAGTGCCACGATGGTGCTTTCTCCTCCGGGGGGGCATTGATTGATATCCGCTTCACCCCTGGCAATCGCTTCAGCGTATGGTCGGCAACCCGGAAAGCTGCATTGGCCACATTGTGTTTGTGGCAACAACGCATCTATTTGATCGACTACCGGATCACCTTCAATATGAAATTTGACGGCAACATATCCCAGCAAGCCACCGAAGATAGCTGCCAGAAGAGATATTGTAATAATTGCAGTTAACATCAGAATTTTATCAGACCAGAGAAACCCATAAATGCAAGCGACATGAGCCCGGCTGTAATCAGGGCAATGGCGTTACCCTTGAATGCTTCAGGTACATCGGCAACGGCAATGCGTTCACGCATCGCAGCAAAAAGGATCAGTACCATTGAAAAACCAACGGCAGCACCAAAACCATATAAAGCAGATTCAACAAAGCCGTGTTTTTCCTGCACGTTTAATAATGCTACACCCAGCACTGCACAGTTGGTGGTGATTAGCGGTAGAAAAATTCCCAGTACCTGATAAAGCAATGGACTGGTTTTGTGCACGATCATTTCGGTGACCTGGACAACAACAGCGATTACCAGAATGAAACTCAGCGTACGCAGATACTCAATATCCAGTGGCGTGAGGAGATATTCATTCACCAGATAACTGCTGATGGATGACAGCGTTAAAACAAACGTGGTGGCCAGAGACATGCCCACAGCAGTTTCAAGTTTGCGTGAAACGCCCATGAAAGGACACAGACCCAGAAATTTCACCAGAACGAAATTATTGACGAGGACAGTGCTAACCAGTAAGAGTGCGTATTCAGTCATAAATAAAAGAGTATGCTATTCACCTGAAAAGATAAAGCGGGATACGGTTGCATACCCTGCCGTTGAGTAAGGGCATGCCGGGTTTGGCTGGTTATTTAACCTTCATTCCGGGTTGCGCTCCTTGATGTGGCTCAAGGATCCACAGATCTTTTCCGCCGGGGCCTGCGGCGAGCACCATACCTTCTGATAATCCGAAGCGCATTTTACGCGGTGCAAGGTTGGCGACCATAACCGTTAGCTTGCCTTCGAGTTGTTCAGGTGAATAAGCAGACTTGATGCCGGCAAAAACGTTGCGTTTTTCATCGCCAATGTCCAGCGTCAGTTGCAGCAGCTTGTCAGCACCTTCAACATGCTCAGCTTTTACAATTCGGGCAATCCGTAAATCGATTTTTGCAAAGTCATCAAAACTGATGGTTTCAGCAATTTCAGGGGCTGGTGTTGTTGACTTAGTTTCTTTTTCTGGAGCATGCGCGTCAAGTGCTTGCTGGTTTTTTTCCAGCATGGCATCGATCTGTTTACTTTCAAGGCGTTTTGCTAAATGTTTGTATTTATTAATATGGTGGTTCAGCAGTAGTTCCTCATAGTCTTGCCAGTGCAGCGGCTCAATATTCAGGAATGCTTCTACCTGTTTGGCCATCTCGGGTAAGACCGGCTTCAGGTAAAGGGTCAGGATGCGAAACAGGTTAATACCCGTTGTACAGATCTGATGCAGGCGTTCATTCTGATCATCCTGTTTTGCCAGCACCCAGGGTTGAGTGTCATTGACGTATTCGTTAGCGATATCAGCCAGCTCCATGATGTGTCGTATGGCTTCGCTGAATTGCCTGTTTTCATAGCAACGGGCGATTACGTCAGCGCCGTCTTTCAACAGTTGCAAGGGTTCAATGTCGAGTTCATCAATGCTGTCTGACAGTTTTCCGTCAAAGCGTTTAGAGATGAATCCTGCAGTACGGCTCGCAATATTCACATACTTGCCAACAAGATTACTGTTTACACGGGCAACAAAGTCTTCCAGGTTCAGATCGATGTCTTCAACACGGTCATTGAGTTTGGCGGCAAAATAGTAACGCAGATATTCCGGTTGCAGGAAGTCCAGATATGAGCGTGCCGTGATGAAGGTGCCACGTGATTTTGACATTTTCTGGTTATTAACCGTCAGAAAACCATGTACACAGACCTTGCTGGGTGTGCGGTAACCAGAAAAATGCAATGTAGCAGGCCAGAATAATGCGTGGAAGCTTAGAATGTCCTTGCCGATAAAATGATAAAGTTCAGTTTCACTGTCGTCTTTCCAGTACTGATCGAAGTCGATATCTTTTTTCTCGCACAGATTCCTGAAACTGGCCATGTAACCCACGGGTGCATCCAGCCAGACATAAAAATACTTTCCTGGCGCATCCGGTATTTCAAAACCAAAATAAGGTGCGTCACGCGAAATTTCCCAGTCACGAAGTCCGGCATCAAACCATTCCTGTAATTTGTGCACAGCTTCAATGGCTAACGGGCTTTCTCCCCGGTTACCGGTTTCCATCCATTCACGCAGAAAGTCGATACATTCGCTCAGTTTGAAGAAGAAATGTTCGGTTTCCTTGCGTACAGGTGTCGCACCCGAGACGGCGGAATAAGGTTTAATCAGGTCGGTAGTTGCGTAGGTTGCACCACAGGCTTCACAGCCATCACCATATTGATCCTGTGCGTGGCATTTCGGGCACTCGCCTTTTATATAGCGATCCGGCAGAAACATTTCTTTTTCCGGGTCGTAGTAGTGCTCGGTCATGCGGCTTTCTATCAGCCCGGCTTTTTTCAGGTTCAGATAGATGCCTTCCGAGAGTTCACGGTTTTCGGGTGAGTTAGTCGAATAATAATTATCGAACTCGATATTGAAATCCGTAAAATCCTGCAAATGTTCATTGTGAACACGCTCGATCAGTTCTTCAGGCGTAATACCTTCCTGCTCTGCACGTAACATAATGGGTGTGCCGTGAGTGTCATCGGCACAGACGTAATAACATTCCTGACCAGACATTTTCTGGAACCGCACCCAGATATCTGTCTGAATATATTCAACCAGATGCCCGAGATGGATGCTGCCATTTGCATACGGAAGGGCACTGGTGACCAGAATTTTACGGGGTTGTTGGCTCATGATGTGATTTTGCCTGAATGATTGCGTGAAAGTCGGAAATTATAGCGCAATCAATAGACTAGGTGAAATTATTCTCAATATACAGGTAGTTTTTTTGCTGGTGGCTATTTTATATTTGGATCTTTAACGCAGAGGGCGCAAAGACGCAGAGGACGCAGAGGGATTAATTTATGCTGATAATGATATATCTCTATGATTATTATAAATATACTGGAATGAGAGAGTATCGTTGTATATTCAGTTTTCCAGGAAACCTGAATAACCTTCTGAATTTATAAATAATTTCCATTTTGCGCTCTCTGCGTCTTTGCGACCTCTGCGTTCAAATAATCAGTCAATAAGAACAGATAAGCAAAAATAACCCTTCAGTCGATAATGACATTTCAATAGCCTTAATTGGTATATTATGAAATACTACGTTCCCTGCAAAATTCGTGTATAATACCCGATTGTTTTACTATGAATTAAAAAAGACGGGGCTGAAGGTCCACGACCGTTTAGGAGATTAGTTGTATGTCAAGTGTAAGCCAGACTCAAGTTGAAGAAGCGCTGAAAGGTTATATTGATCCACATCTGGAGAAAGATCTGGTAGCTGCTAAAGCAGTAAAAAATATCGATATTGATGGTGACAAGGTTTCTGTCAAAGTCACGCTGGGTTACCCCGCAAAAGGTTTTAAAGATGCGCTGGAAACTGCGCTGAAAGAAAAAATTGAAGCGATTGATGGTGTTGCTTCAGCTTCTGTCAGTGTTGACTGGAAAATTCAGGCGCACGTAGTACAGAAAAGTCTTGATGCAATTAAAGGCGTAAAAAATATTATTGCAGTTGCTTCTGGCAAAGGTGGTGTTGGTAAATCTACAACCTCTGTTAATCTGGCGCTGGCATTGTCTGCAGAAGGTGCAAATGTGGGTATTCTGGATGCTGATATTTACGGCCCCAGTCAGCCTCGCATGCTGGGCATTTCCGGTAAACCTGAGTCTGAAGATGGTAAATCACTCAAGCCGATGATGAGCTATGATTTACAATCCATGTCTATCGGTTTTCTGATCGATGAAGATACCCCGATGATCTGGCGTGGGCCGATGGTAACTCAGGCACTGGAACAATTACTAAAAGATACGCAATGGGAAGACCTGGATTATCTGATTATCGACCTGCCTCCAGGCACTGGTGATACCCAGTTAACACTGGCGCAAAAAGTACCGGTCAGTGGTGCTGTTATTGTGACAACTCCTCAGGATATTGCACTGCTGGATGCACGCAAAGGTCTGAAGATGTTTGAAAAAGTTGAAGTGGCTGTACTGGGTATCGTTGAAAATATGAGTATTCATATTTGCAGTGAATGCGGCCATGAAGAACATATCTTTGGTCAGGGTGGTGGTCAGAGTATGTCTGAAGAATTCGATGTTGATTTCCTCGGTGCATTACCACTGGATATCCGCATTCGTGAGGAAACCGACAACGGCAAACCAACGGTTGTTGCAGAGCCTGATAGTCGTATTGCACAGATCTATCGTGAAATAGCACGTCGAACAGCGGCAAAACTGTCACTGCAAGGCAAGAACCATAGTGCAAAATTCCCGCAGATTGTTATTGAAAATAATTAACTGGTAAAATTCAGCGGTGATTTGGAAATGCCTCCTTTTTGAAAGGGGGCATTTTTGTTTTCAGTCTGGCAGAACTATTAGTTCAAGGCTGGAAAAGCCCTTTGTTTCACTGTACTATTTCGGCACTAAATCAATCATAAAACATGTAAAGGCACTTCATGAGCATTAAATCAGATCACTGGATACGCAGAATGTCCGCAGATAAAGGCGGTATGATCGAGCCATTTGAAGCGGGTCAGGTTCGTGAGAATGAATCGGGTCGTATTGTTTCGTATGGTACATCCAGTTACGGTTATGATGTGCGTTGTGCAGATGAGTTCAAGATTTTCACCAATATCAATTCTGCCATTGTTGATCCCAAAAATTTTTCTGATAACAGTTTTGTCGATTTCAAGGGGGATGTTTGTATTATCCCGCCCAATTCCTTTGCGCTGGCACGTACCGTTGAATATTTTCGTATCCCGCGGAGTGTGTTAACCGTGTGTCTGGGGAAGTCTACCTATGCACGTTGCGGTATTATTGTTAATGTCACGCCATTGGAGCCGGAATGGGAAGGACATGTGACACTGGAATTTTCCAACACCACGCCATTGCCTGCTAAAATCTACGCCAATGAAGGCATTGCACAAATGCTGTTTTTTGAGTCTGATGAAATTTGCGATACCTCATATAAAGATAAAGGGGGCAAATATCAGGGTCAGCAGGGCGTCACTTTACCCAAAACCTGATGTTAGCAGGAAAAAACCTGCCGCTGTTGTTGCTGGTAATCAGTAATCTTATTCCTCTGGCTGGTGTTTTTTATGCAAACTGGGATGCGACGGTCATCCTGCTACTGTACTGGGCCGAAAATCTGATTATCGGCTTTTTTAATATCCTGAAAATGCTGACAATTTCGCCCACTGGTTTATCCAGTGTATTGAGTGGTTTGGGTATGTCAGCTTTTTTTCTGATTCATTATGGTGGTTTTACTGGTGGGCATGGCCTGTTTCTGGTTGAGTTCCTGCAACTCGACTCAGGGGTTAGTGCGCGAAATATTTTCGCGCATGACTGGTGGGGACCATTAATTTTTATTCAGTTACTGGCAGGTGTTGTATTGAAGCTGTGGACACATATGCCAGCCGGTATGATCTGGCCATTGCTGGCACTGTTTATTAGCCATGCTGTTTCCTATGGATATAATTATATATGGTTGGGTGAAAACAAAACGGCGACAATTAATCAACTGATGCAGGCGCCGTATAGAAGGATTGTCATTTTGCATATAGCGATCATTGCAGGGGGCATGCTGGTGCTTAAACAAGGATCACCGATACCGTTATTGATTGCGCTGGTGCTGATCAAGATTGTTATGGATATACAGCTGCATAACAAAGAGCATCGTCAGCAGTTTACCTGATGCCTGCACTACCCCGGTAGATATAGCTAAGGGCTTTTGGGCCACGCATATATTGATTTTCGATGCTGTTTATTTTAAAGCCTGCCTGTTGGATAAGTTCAGGAATGTTGCGGTTCAGATTGCAACCACCTGCCAGTTTTTTCCATAGTGGGTTCAGACGATGTTGCCAGCGCTGTACACTGGTGTCAGGTGCAAGACCATGTTCACAAAATAACAGATCCCCGTTCTTTTTGAGCACGCGTCTGATTTCTTCCAGTGCAGTTTCTATTTCAGGAATGGTGCACATCGCGAAGGTTATCAGGACGGTATCAATGCTGTTTTTTCCCAGGGGGATATCCTCGGCACCATTGTGAATCAGGCTCAGATCTATATCAAGATTTGCAGCTGTTTTTTCTGCGCGTTTGCGCAGTGCAGCTGAAGGCTCCAGTCCGATAATTTTACGAATATTATTTTGTTGATAGTAAGGTAAATTCAGGCCGGACCCCATGCCTATTTCGAGTACATCTCCTTGTGCGTCAGGCACAATGATGGCGCGTTTTTGTTCAAAATTCTTTGCAGAGCAAACCACATGTGTCAGGCAGGGCAGGATATGATTTTCGTAAAATGACATAATGTCAGAAATTAATCATCATTGTCTTTGTTGGCAGAAATTGTTTTATTTTTTGTAATAGCGCCTTTAAGTTCTGTTAGCTGAAGCGAAAACTCACTACCATCTTTTTCAATGTGTGTGATTTTAACCGGAAGGTAATTTAGTTCGGGTGCACACCACATCAGGGTGACACGTTTGCTATTTTTGCGGCTGCGTTTTATTTTAAGGGTTTTAAAAGTACCTGAGGGTACTGCGATTTCTTCTTCTCCCAGTATTTCAAACTGATAAGTTTTAAGTTTACCCTTATCTATTATGTTGTAAGAAAGGTTGCGTTTACCCGTAGCGAGGTCAACCATCATCCGCAGTTGTAATGAAAAAGTGTCTGTTGTTTCATCCTGAACGGGAAGCGTCCATTGTTCATTCCTGATCTGATTGCGGGCGAGGTTATTTTTCCAGTCAAATAACAGATCAAGTTTGCGGTTTTTTTTCTTGTCTTTCCGGGTGTAGGCGTATCGGGTGGTTCGTAGTTTTCCGTTATGTTCGATCAGTTCACTATGTTCTGTAATGTGATCTTTTCTGAATAGAGAAGCAAGTCCTCTGAGTTTGGTTTCGCTATGGTAAACCCAGTTGCCTGCAGATTTTATTTTAAAATAAAAATCTGCCTGTGCGAGTGTCATGCCATATTTTTTTAATTCATATTGAGCCTGATACTGGGGAGGTGCTGCTGCCAGGGTGAAACCGGACAGGATTATTAACTGTAATAAAACAAGTAGTCTTGATAGTCGCTTCATAATATAGAGGCCAGTCAGTGTTGAGTAAGTTTATTTAAGTGAAACAGGTTGTTTCAGTATAGTACCATCCAGTAAAACCTGATTATTTTCAAACTTTAATCGACCTTCGGCAAACCATTTGACAGCTTGTTGGTACAAAGGGTGTTCTTGTTCCAGTACACGTAATGCCAGGCTGTCTGCTGTGTCATTTTCCTGCACAGGCACTTCTACCTGTATGACAACTGGCCCGCCATCAAGTTCAGTTGTTACAAAATGAATGCTGGCACCATGTTTGCTGTCATTATTTTCCAGCGCGCGCTGATGTGTGTTCAGGCCGGAATATTTTGGTAGTAATGAAGGGTGAATATTCAACATGCGCCCCAGATAGTGGTTAACAAACTTCGGTGTTAGAATTCGCATAAACCCTGCCAGAATGACCAGGCCGGGATTATATTCGTCGATTAAGTCTTGCAGTGCGGAATCGAATGCTTCACGGCTTTCAAATTGTTTATGATCAAGTGCGAGAGCAGGAATGCCTGCATCGCGAGCTCGTTTCAGTCCCTGGACGTCGGGCCGGTTACTGATAACAGCCTTGATATCAATAGGCAGTGCCTTACTGCGCATGCCATCAATCAGGCTTTGCAGATTACTGCCGCGGCCAGATATCAGAATAACGACCGGCAGTTTAGTTGATTTTGACACGCTCGGCCGTGCTGTCAGATTCAGTCTGTTCGATGTGTCCAATGACGGTTGCCTGTTCACCAGCTTGTTGCAATAAAGACAGGGTTTTATCAACATCATTGCTGTCAACACATAACACCATGCCGATACCGCAATTAAAAGTCAGATACATGTCATCGTCCTGAATATTGCCTTTTTCCTGTAGCCAGTTGAAGATAGCAGGGCGGTTCCAGCTTTGAGCATCAATGATTGCAGTGGTGTTATCAGGCATTACACGCGGTAGATTTTCTGTCAGGCCGCCGCCGGTAATGTGTGCCAGTGCATGTACTTCAACTTGTTTGAATAATTCAAGTAAGGGTTTAACGTAAATACGGGTGGGTTCCAGCAGGCATTCGCCTAATGTGCGGCCATCAAATGCAGATGAAAGCTTATCGCCGGATTTCTCCAGTACCTTGCGTATCAATGAGTAGCCGTTGGAATGAGGCCCGGAAGAGGCAAGGCCGATCAGTGTGTCACCCGCCTGGACTTTTGACCCATCTATAATGTCTTCCTTGTCAACGATACCGACACAGAAGCCGGCCAGATCATAGTCACCATGGTCATACATGCCCGGCATTTCAGCCGTTTCTCCACCCGTCAGTGCGGCCCCTGACAGTTCGCAACCTTTGCCGATACCGGTCATTACATCGGCTGCTTCATCGACATTGAGTGCACCAGTGGCGTAGTAATCGAGGAAGAACAAGGGTTCAGCTCCGCCCACAATCAGGTCGTTAACACACATGGCTACCAGATCAATTCCAATCGTGTCATGTTTGCCCATCATCATAGCCAGTTTCAGTTTTGTGCCCACGCCATCTGTGCCTGAGACCAGAACCGGTTTTTTGTATTTATCCAGTGGTAGTTCAAATAATGCGCCAAACCCTCCAAGTCCGGTGAGTACACCTGGTCTGAATGTGCTTTTGGCGATGGGTTTGATTCGCTCGACCAGGGCATTACCCGCATCAATATCCACGCCGGCATCACGATAGTTAAGGGTATCCTGGGAGGAATCATGGGTCACAATGGGTATCTCCTGTTAAAATGGCGATAAAATCTGGCAGCATGGCATGGCTGTCAGGTTCAAAACTATGCTATTTTACACTGACTGAGGTATATATTGCACGGCCTTGAGGCATCACAAGCGAATTTATGGAATTAAAATCAGTAATGAGTATACAAAGATACCTGCAAACTAACCTGTTAAAACTATTTCTGTCAGGTTTATTGCTGCTTTCACTATCTGGCGTGAGTATGGCTACGGTTCGGGTGCAAGGGCTGTATGAAATTGAAATAGAAGTCAGTAATCAGAGCCTGTCGGAAAGGAAAAGAGCGATACGCCGAGGGTTGACAGATATCTTTACCCGGGTAACGGGCTCGCAGGCATTAGAGCAGTTTGGTCAGATGTTGTCAGTACTCGACAAGGCATCCCGTTATGTGGAGCAGTACCGATATCGCCAGGAAGAATGGTTAGATGTCAGCGGTCAGCCGGTCAAACGCTGGTTGCTCTGGGTGCGGTTTAATCGCAAGACGATTGAAAAAATCATACGCGACCAGGAATTGCCTTTATGGGGTAGTACGCGTCCGGAAACACTGGTGTGGTTAGCTGTGGAGCAGGCGGATGGATCGCGTTATCTTTTGGGTAATGATGAAGCAAATCCATTGTTCCGCACCTTGTTGCAGAATGCCCGGCGGCGAGCGGTACCGATACTGGTTCCTCTGATGGATCTGGATGATCAGCGTAATGTCGGGATAGGAGATGTCTGGGGTGGTTTTGCCAGTCAGATAAAAACAGCATCAGCCCGTTATGCAACCGAGAATATTCTGATCGGGCGTGTTTTTCAAACGGGGCAAGGCTGGGTGTCACGATGGACACTGGCCACTAAAGGCGCAGAGCAAAATTGGTCAGGTAGTGGAAACAGTGCAGATCAGGCAATTGCCCAGGGGCTGGATGGTCTGGGTGATTTGATGGCAGCGCGTTATGCGCTAAAAGGCCAGTTGAACTCTTCACGCTATCAGCTCAGGATTCTTGATGTAAAAAATCTGCAGGATTTTGTGAAGGCAAACCGGTATCTTTCAAGTGTGACGATGATATCGAACTTCCAGCCAATCTCGTTTAGTCAGGGTCAGGTTTTGTATGAAGTAGATTTACGCAGTCAGCTGGCAGGGCTTAAACAATTATTTGCGATAGAACAAAAGTTATTACCGGAGGTAACAGTGAGTAGTGATGTACCCGTGATTACACCTCCTGGGCAAGTTAACCTGACACAGGAAATTCGTTACCGTCTAAAACCGTGAAAAAAAGTGATATTCCTAATTTGATCAGTTTTCTGCGGGTGCTATTGATACCACCCGTTGTCTGGTACCTGTTGCAAGGGCGTTACGAGTGGGCGCTTGCGTTATTCATGGTCGCAGGTTTTTCAGATGCGCTGGATGGCTATCTGGCACGTAAATATCATTGGGGAAGTCATCTGGGTGGCTGGCTTGACCCTCTGGCAGATAAAGCCATGCAGGTATCAGTTTATGTGACCATGACCTGGATTGGCCTGATCCCGATCTGGTTGCTGGCGGTTGTTATCTTACGTGATTTGCTAATTGTTCTGGGTGGCCTTTTTTATTATTTCCGGGTAGAGCGGGTAAATGCCTCACCTACTATTATCAGTAAACTGAACACATTGATGCAGATTTTGCTGGTTGTGGTGATTTTGGTTTATAAGAGTGATCTGGGTATTGCAGCCTGGGTAATTGACTATGTTATCTATGCAGTTTTATTTACAACGGTATTAAGTGGGTTGGACTATGTCGTGACCTGGGGCCGAAAGGCTGTGAGAGCAAATACGGACAGTCATGGATAATGACTCAGGGCTTTCTTATACAATAATAATGAGTATTTAAAAGGGAAAAAAATGACAGATTCACAGAAATGGTTATGGATAGCGGGCCTGTCATTAACAGGGTGGTTACTGTATTTACTGGCGCCTGTTTTATCTCCCTTTTTGATCGCAGCATTGTTTGCATATCTGGGTGATCCCCTTGCGGATCGCCTGGAGCAAAAAGGACTGTCCCGAACAGTTGCTGTTTCCGTTGTGTTTACGCTGATATTTCTGGTATTTATTCTTGCATTGTTTTTACTTGTCCCAATGATTGAAGAACAGTTCCGTATTTTGTTTGCGAAAATTCCCGGATATCTGGATCGTATACAAAAAGAATTTATTCCATGGCTGTCAGCCAAACTTGGGTTAGGTGAAATTACGCTGAATGTGGATGTTATCAAGCAGTGGATGGCTAATTACTGGAAGCAGGCAGGTGGTATTGCCAAGGTCGTGTTTGCATCCATTTCCAGTTCGGGTATAGCTATGATCGGGTGGATCAGTTCACTGGTGTTGATTCCGGTAGTTACTTTTTACCTGTTACGCGACTGGGATTTATTAATGCAGCGTATTCATGAAATGACACCACGACGTATGGAAGCAAGAGTGGTGTTATTAGCGAAAGAGTCTGATCAAGTTTTAGGCGCGTTTATTCGGGGGCAGTTGCTGGTTATGTTGGTTCTGGCAGTGGTGTACAGTATTGGCTTAAAGCTGGCGGGACTCGAAATTGCCTTGCTGATTGGTTTGCTCGCCGGGCTGGTAAGCTTTGTACCTTACCTGGGTTTTATTGTAGGCATACTTTCAGCAGGCATTGCTGTTTTGTTACAACCGGGTTTTGAGGGCATGCAACTGGTATATGTTGCCATAGTATTTGGTGTCGGGCAGTTACTGGAAAGTGTTGTGCTGACGCCGGCATTAGTCGGAGATAAAATTGGCCTGCATCCGGTGGCGGTCATTTTTGCTGTCATGGCCGGTGGGCAGTTATTCGGTTTTTTGGGTATTTTACTCGCACTACCGGTCGCTGCCGTATTACTGGTTTTTCTGCGTCATTTACATAATGACTACATCAGTAGTACGGCTTACGACCCTGCTAATAAATAAGCGATCAGGAAGTTTGTTGTGCAATTACCCTTAGCCATTCAGTTAAATGAGTATGCCCGGTTTGAAAACTTTGTGGATAGAAGCGATGCGTTTTTAACCACCGCTTTATCTGCGTTTGTATCATCAGAGTCAGAGACGGTTTTTTATATCTGGGGCGCATCATCCGTTGGCAAGACTCATCTGTTGCAAGCGGCGTGTCAACAGGCAGGTGAGCAAGGCGTGACGGGTAATTACCTTCCTATGAGTGAACTGGTCAGTCATTCGCCAGCCCTATTACAGGGTATGGAAACGATGGCATTGATTTGTGTTGATGATATTCAGGCCATTGTGGATAAACCGGACTGGCAGGAAGCTTTTTTTAACCTGTTTAATCAGATGCATGATTATGGTGGTAAATTGGTTTTTGCTGCGATCGCCAGCCCAAGAGAAATGGGTTTATCATTGAATGATCTGGTATCACGTCTGGAGTGGGGTCAGGTTTTTCATCTGACATCAGCAGATGATGAGCAAAAAAAGAAAATCTTGCAGTTGCGGTCAAAACAGAAAGGCTTGCAACTGGATGAAGATGTTGCCCGTTATTTATTGAATCATTTCTCACGTAACCTTGCCGACCTGATTGAGATACTGGACACGCTTGACCAGGAATCATTGATCAGAAAACGTCGAATAACTATTCCGCTAATACGAGAAGTTTTTGCAGACTTGAATCAGTTGTCTATAGAAGGAAATCAGTGATGGCAATTAAAGAACAGGCTCATACCGGTGTTTTGAACGACTGGCTGGCATATATTAAACCTGTCACCAGTTTTTTTGGCGATTACCCCCTTGCAACATCGCTGGTTGTGCTGGTGTTATCTGTTTTGATTGCTGGCATATCGGTCGTGATAGTGACGCGAGTAGCCGGTCGTTTTGCCAGAAAAACCAGATTTCACTGGGATGACCAGATTATTGCTGCACTGCGGCGTCCGGTATTCTGGAGTTTGTTATTCACTGGACTGATGATGGCGTTGTTACCACTTAAATTACCTGTCACGTTTATTAATATGACGGAGTCAGTCGTGGCAACGGTGCTGGTTATTATGTGGTCAGGTTTTGTGATGCGCATGATACGTATTGTATTGCGCGCTATGAGCAGCTCATCAGGCAAGTCTATCGTGCCGATTCAGGCGCTACCATTATTTGAAAATCTGGGGATTATCGTTGTGCTCGTTGTGTCAATATATTTTATTTTCCGTTCGTGGAATATTGATATGACGGCCTGGCTGGCTTCAGCAGGTATCGCCGGTATTGCTATTGGTTTTGCAGCCAAGGACACACTGGCTAATTTATTTTCCGGTGTATTTATTCTGGCCGACACACCGTATAAAATTGGAGACTATGTCGTACTCGATAGTGGTGAGCGCGGTAAAGTAACGCATATTGGCATACGCAGCACGCGCCTGTTAACGCGTGATGATGTTGAGATAACCATTCCAAATGCCATTATGGGTAACACCCGAATTATTAATGAGTCGGGTGGGCCTCATGAAAAATATCGTATACGTGTCAGTGTGGGGGTCGCCTATGGATCAGATATCGATCAGGTTAAGGCTATACTGCAGGAAATTGCAGTGGACGAAGCAGAAGTGTGTAATGATCCTGAGCCTCGTGTACGTTTTCGTAAATTTGGAGCCTCAAGTCTGGACGTGGATCTGATGTGCTGGATTGAAAACCCTGAATTCAGGGGGCGAGTACTGGACGTGTTGAACACCACAATCTACAAACGACTTAATGCAGAAGGAATTGAAATTCCATACAGTAAGCAAGATGTCTATATCAAGGAAATGCCGGGGAATAATTAGCCTGGTTTTAGTCTGTGTGCTGAACAGAGATGCTTGATGCCGTACACGGCTTTCGGAGTAAAAAGCATTTTTTAATTTTTCTGTGGGAGCGGATTCATCCGCGAAAAAAGTCGCATATAAACTCTCTTCTACAATAAAATGATACCCGATAAAATCACCATGCCTGCTGTCGTGATATTAACCTCTGGATGGCTTATAACGCGCATAATAAATAGCACCGGTGAACCACATCAGGCTTAACAGTATCTCCAGACTACCGAGCCAGCGTTGATCGGGTTCACTGTATGTTTCACCTATGCCGTGTGCAAAATAAATGAGAGAGATGTAAGCCCCCCAGACATGTGTGTAGGGTTTACCTTTAATCATGCCCGGTAACGGAAAAACCAAAGGTGTGAGTAAAAAAGCGATCGCCATACCGGGTGGAAAATGATCGGAAGGTGCCAGCCAGCCGTACCACGCTGGTAACAGTAGCCAGAGACCCAGATAGCCGGTTAAAGCCATAAGGCGTGTCAGTTTAGTATTTTTCATCTAAGTACTGCTTCCTGGTTATCCGGGCAGAGTAATAACGCAGCTGTGGCTATGCGTTTTCCTTGTACACGGCAGATTATTTTTTCTTCTTCAGAAAGTGCATTTTGACTGTCTACGCCTGCCAGATGGCTACTGCCATAAGGTGTCCCACCCGTTTGCGTGTGTAGTAACTCGGTGCTGGTGTAGGGAATACCCAGAAGCACCATGCCATGATGCATAAGTGGCAGCATCATGCTGGTCAGTGTCGTTTCCTGCCCCCCGTGCAAGCTTGAAGTCGAGGTGAAAACGGTGGCCGGTTTACCACTGAGTCCTCCCGCCAGCCACAGACTGCTGGTACTGTCGATGAAGTATTTCAGTGGTGCTGCCATATTGCCAAAACGGGTCGGGCTTCCGAGTGCCAATGCACTGCATTCACGCAAATCTTCGAGGGTGGCATAGGGCGCGCCATGGTCAGGGATGCTGTCTTCGGTTGCTTCACAAACCGTTGATATTGCCGGAACGGTACGTAAGCGCGCCTGCATACCATTGACTTCTTCAATGCCTAATGCGATTTGTTGTGCCATTGCTGACGTTGCACCGTAGCGACTATAAAATAATACCAGAACTTCACTCATCACAGAATATCCAGTACACGTTCAGGTGGTCGGCCAATAATGGCTTTACCGTTGTGTACGACAATAGGTCGCTCAATTAAAACCGGATTATCAACCATCGTTTGAATAAGTTCGTTTTCATCCAGATCTTTGTTTGCAAGTCCCAGTTCGTTATATATAGACTCACCTTTTCGCATCAGGCTGTCAGCGGGGAGCCCAAGCAACTGCAAAAGGTGCTTTAATGTATTGAAATCAGGTGGAGTGGACAGATATTCAATAACATCAGGGCTTACATCATGATCGTTTAGCAAATTAAGCGTCAAACGACATTTGCTGCATTCGGGATTAAAAAAAATCTGTGTCCGGGTTGTTTTATCGTTCATAAAAACAATTCCTGTGTGTCTTGACGCGGTTAGAATGAGGTGTATAGTTTGCCTGAAGATGCAGTAAAAGTCGCGTTACCGTGAAGGAGTTCTGGGCTTGATGTTCCCTAATAGTCGTTATTGTTTTACATTGTTATTAGCATTATGGCTTTCAGCTTGTGGTAGTTTCCCTGTGCAGGAGATGAGTGATGCCAGGCAAGCGATCAATGCGGCACGTACCGTTGATATCAAGGGTAAGTCCAACCAGTTGTTTCTCGATGCGTATAATTTATTGAAAAGTGCAGAGTTTGCACTGGAAAATGGCGATTATGAAAAAGCCCGCGCCCTGGCGGTTACTGCACGCCAAAAAGCCATGGCATCAAGAAAGAAAGCGATTAACAACAATGGCACCAAATGATGTGGTAAACCTGATTTTTACTTGAATAAGATCACAAATTAATTGTCTGATTCCCTTGTTTTATACTTGACACAAATCTGGGTTCGGTGTTTACTAGGGGAAGGTATAAAAAAGTTCTGTAACTAGTTCTAATTAAAGGATATAGTCAACAGATAATAACGCTGATAACTACTCGTCCAATATAGTTACAGTAATAAATTATGATGAATTATTAATGCTTCTGGAGCTGAACTAGCAATGAAATTTAAAAACAAAATCAAACAGTTGAGTGTTATTTTATTAACTGCAAGCATCGCAGTAGGTTGTGCCAGCCAACAGAAGCAGGACGAACCTGCACCTGCGGCGAAAAAGGGACCTAGTGCATCTTCTATAGCCATAGCCAATGCGAAAGCTGCTATGAAGAAAGCAAAATCATTAAATTTTCTGTGGCGCGACACAGGCAAGATGTTGAAGAAAGCGGAAAAAGCAGCTGCCAAGGGTGATGAAGCACAGGCGGTTAAACTGGCAAATTCAGCCCGAACTCAGGCAGAAATGGCAGTTAAACAGTACTACTATGAGCAAGGTATTGATCGTAGCATTCCAGCAATTGAAAGCGCTCCAACATACTCGGTTGTCACAGGTGACAGCCTCTGGTCTATCGCTGGCAAGAGTGATACCTACGGTAATCCTTACCAGTGGCCTTTGATATATAAAGCTAACAGCAGCAAAATTAAAGATGCTGATCTGATTTTCCCAGGTCAGGAATTTGAGATTGATTCAAACCCAAGTGATGCAGATGTAAGTGCAGCAGTTAACCATGCTAAAACACGTGGAGCCTGGAGTATTGGTGCAACTGAAGCATCAGATAAAGCATATCTGTCTAAATAGGTTTATCTTTAGTGAAAGTGTGAAAAAGGCCTCATTTTGAGGCCTTTTTTTTGGCAGATATTAATTATGTTACTTGGGAACGCGAGTCTGGTATGCTTTACTTGATGCAACATTACTTAACCAGGTTAAGTGTGGATGCATAATTACATAATTAACAAGTAGACTAATTTATTCTGTTTTTGCAGGGCGCTAGCCTGCATTGAATAACGCGGCACTATTTACAAAGAAAGATAGGATGAAGATGCCAATCAGAGTCATGCTTTGCGCAGATGGGAGTGTGTACAAAATCAGTATCATCGGGCAGTTTGATGTTAGTCATTCAACCCATTTTGAAGATGTTCTGCAAGAAATACCTCAGTCAGTTGATGTTATCAGAATAGACCTTAAAGATATGATGTCATCCGATGCCAGTTTTATGTCCTCTGTTTTACTGCTAAGAGAAAAGTACCCGGCTGTTATTATTGAACTGTTTAATTGTAGTAAAAGCATTGCCCGACGTTTTGCTATGGCAGGCATAGATCGTTTGATCAGGGTTCGACTTGCTGCGAATGATCAACTGGAAAACAAGCACGATGTTCAGAATGATGAAGCCGATGAAGGTAGTGTGTAACCGGATCAGGGGATATGTTTCCTGTTTTTACTGCTCCTTAGTGAAGTAAGTGGCTTGCATGTCAGGTATATAAATGTTGTGTCATTAATCACTGTTCCGATCAGTGGTTAACTTTCCCAAAAGACTGGAGCTTATTATGGATGACCTGGGTCTTTATCTATATGTTTGTAAACCCAGATATATAATTTTGTAGCAATTTTTTTGCACATTGAGTGGCTGAAAGGAATGCTGAATTTCAGTAAGTGCTATTTGATTCGGCGCACAATTATTTCCTGATTCCGGGTTTTTACGGGTGAAGATTGAAGCAGGCAGATTGACTTATAGTTTACTGGAAGTGTAAATCGCAAAAAAACTTATTGTTATGCCAATTCCGGTTCATACCCGTATCGCAACAGGGTATGAACCGGCAGGCCTGTTTTTACTTAATAACTAGTCACTTCTTCTCCTGCGTGTGCTCCTGCTGGTAGATTGCTGTGAAGTACTCAGGTAATTGGCTATCGACTGAAGTTCACTACTAGTCAGGAAGCTCAGTGATCGCATTTCAGACTCGTTTCGAATCGCACTGCTGATTTTTCTGGCTGAATCGCCACGTATATTCTCGCCACTGGTACCGCCGCCA
>Ga0316206_1001339_pt1 | contig 22564 bp, 21 predicted proteins | sample 6monthpyrite_MG_FD_204942 | JGI IMG/M metagenome (GOLD analysis project Ga0316206, IMG submission 204942) | Microbial mat bacterial communities from mineral coupon in-situ incubated in ocean water Damariscotta River, Maine, United States -... | ecosystem: Environmental > Aquatic > Marine >... | reverse complement strand
GGTGGAGACATCCGAACACCTGACGGACAAAAGATGGTGCGTATCGTTGGTGAATTTTCAAGCGCTGAAGATGCAGGCAACCTCGTGCTTCGTTCCACAGCCAGCGGACATACACTGCTATTAAAAGATGTAGCCACCATCACTGAATCATTAGAAGAGCCCAGAGTAACCTATGAAGTCAGCGGTAAACCTGCTCTGTCGATGATGGTATTAAAAAAATCTGAAGGCGACATTATTGATACGGTTGACCTGATAAAAGAATACATTGAAACAGTACCGGAACGGTATGGCGCAGAGGTTGAAATAAAAACCTTTCAGGACTTCTCACGCTTTGCCCGTATTCGCCTTGGCGTACTAACCAATAATGGTATTGTTGGTGTAATACTTGTCTTTATATCGTTGTTACTGTTTCTACGCTTCTCTGTAGCGATGACAACCACATGGGGACTACCCATCGTATTTTTAACTGGTCTGTATGTTCTTTACAGCTCAGGCGTTACATTAAACCTGATATCAATGATGGGCTTCATTATGGTACTGGGTATGCTGGTTGATGATGCCATTATTGTTGGTGAAAATATCACCTATCACATGGAAAAAGGACTGGCGCCGAATGAAGCAGCTAAAAAAGGTGCATGGGAATTATTTGGCCCTGTAACCGCGACAATTTTAACCACCATCGCAGCCTTTTTACCGATGATGTTTATGTCGGGAATTATCGGCAAATTTATATTTGCAATTCCGGTGGTGGTTATTACTCTGCTGGTTTTGTCCTGGTTAGAATCTTTTTTAATTCTTCCAAGTCATGTTGCACATGTTACCAATCCAAACAAACACCCGAAAGAACGTGCCTGGCTTCTGGCTCTGGAAAAGCTGTATGTCGCAGTACTTAGAGTTGCTGTAAAACATCGCTGGATAACAGTTGCATTGTCTGTAGCAATACTTGTCAGTTCATTTGCTTTAGCTAAAACACTTCCCTTTCAATTATTCCCAGCCGCGGGTGTTAATGAATACATTGTACGAGTAACAGCACCACCAGGAACTGATCTTGAGACCATGGAAGAATATTTACGACAGGTAAATACTGCCATGGGTAAACAAATGACTATGAAGTATTTAGAAGCCACTCTTTCTAAGGCAGGTGATGTTTCTATCGATCAGGGCGATCCGCTTACACAACGTGGCAGTCGATATGGACAAATTCAGGCTATATACACACAGGCTGTAACCCGGCCTGAACATGACGCACTGAAAGAAATGTTCGACTTATCACAAACAATACCAGCACAATTCCCCGAACTTAATATTGCTTTTTCTGCCATAAAACCAGGCCCCCCTGTTGGTCGCGCGCTTGAAGCAGAAATCTCAAGTTACAAGGATAAGGTTAGTGAGGAGGCAGCACAAAAACTGATTGATTATCTAAAAGGTATTGATGGTGTAACAGCGATCGATAGTGGCCTTAAAGCTGGTGACGATGAACTTCATGTTGTAATGGATCGACAACTGGCTACTTATGCTGGCGTTAATTTATCGAATGCATCTCGTCTGATTCGTGCAGCCTCTGGTGGCCTGACTATTTCATCCGTTCGCCACGGAACAGAAGAGGTAGATGTCACTATTCGTTTTCCAAAAAGTACAAAGGATGAATACCAGCAACTTCTGGAATTACAAATCCCCAATAATCGCGGCGGGCTGATTCCTTTAGAAAAAATCGCACAAATAAAATCCACAAGTGGTTTGACCACAATTCGTCATAAAGACGGTATACGTATCGTCAATGTAGTGGCAGATATTGATGAGAAAATCATTACCAGCGTTAAACTGAATGCACTGGTTCGAAATAATCAGCAAACCTGGCTTTCTGATTCTTATGGAAAAGTGAATGTCGGTTTTGGTGGCGAAGAAGAGAAAAATAAAGAATCCGCTATCAGTCTGGTCATTGCTTTTGCTTTTGCACTGGTTGGTATCTTTTTTATTCTTGCAATACAGTTTAACAACCTCACCTATCCATTAATTGTGATGATGGCTATACCATTTGGCGCAATAGGTATTATTTTAAGTTTTTACCTGCACTCAATTTTCTGGAAACCCATGCCTTTATCGTTCTTTGCTATGCTCGGCATGATCGCACTGACCGGTGTTGTGGTTAATAGCTCGCTGATATTACTGGTCTTTATTCAAAGGGCTTTAAAAGAAGGCATGAGTTCTACTGAGGCTATACTTGAAGCAGGACGCAGACGTTTAAGAGCCGTGTTATTAACCGCAATAACAACCATTGTTGGTCTGTTACCAACAGCCTACGGCTGGGGTGGAATGGATGCTTTTGTCTCTCCTTTAGCACTGGCGTTATCATGGGGACTTGTATTTGCCACTCTGGTAACTTTGGTCGCAATCCCTGCAATGCTGGCAGCGGGTATGGATGTCAGTAACTTCTTCAAGCGATTAACCGGTAAATCAGAGCAGCATTAATCTTTATTCCGGCAGTAGCTCTGCCGGAATAAACTTTTCTGATTTTTTATCATAGATAACCATAAACTTAGCTGGTTGATTTTCAGTCTGTCTACCTCAAAATAGTCTAATGAAAAAATTAGAAGACCTCTGTTTTAACAATAGCTTTAGCCAGTTAAGCCATCACGAATTTTATTCAAAGGTGAATACTACCCCTTTATCAAACCAGCACCTGATACATTTTAATACTGATGCAGCTAAACTAATCGGACTCAACCCGGATGAACAACACCGTGATGATTTCACTGACATCATCAGCGGTAAAAAACCTCTTGATCAATTTTTCAGTCTGGCCATGTGTTATGCAGGACATCAATTTGGACAGTTTGTTCCTCGTCTGGGTGATGGCCGCGCAATTTTATTGGCACAGGTTTCTCACGAAAACAAAAAATGGGATTTACATTTAAAAGGTGCTGGCCCTACACCCTATTCTCGTGGATCAGATGGCCGTGCCGTTTTACGTTCAACGATTCGCGAATACCTGTGCAGTGAAGCCATACACGGTCTCGGTATTGCCAGCAGTCGTTCTCTTTGCATGATAGGTAGTGACGAAGAAGTTTATCGTGAACAGATTGAATCTGGAGCGATGATGATTCGCATGGCACCAAGCCATATTCGTTTTGGTTCATTTGAATATTTTTATTACACAAACCAGCACACTGCACTCCGTGAACTGGCAGATCATTTGATCTCCGAGCATTACCCTGCACTTGAAGATACAGAAAACCCATATCTATCTTTACTGACACAATGCATAGATAGTACAGCTCTGCTAATTGCTCAATGGCAGTCCGTTGGTTTTTCGCATGGTGTAATGAACACAGACAATATGTCTATACATGGCATTACCCTTGATTACGGTCCTTTTGGATTTCTTGATGCATTCAATCCTGATTACATTTGTAATCACTCAGACTATCAGGGGCGTTATGCATTTAATAAACAACCAGAAATAGGTTTGTTTAATCTAAGTTGTCTGGCACAGGCATTATTACCATTGATTTCATCAGATGCTGAAACAGCTGCAGAATTAGCCAAAGCTGAACTGGAAAAATATCAGACGATTCATCTTGAGTATTATCATCTATTAATGAATAAAAAGTTAGGACTTGGAAAAGTGATTCAGGGAGATACTCAATTACTGAAAGACCTTCTGGAGATAATGCAGCAGAGCCAGACAGATTACACGATTTTCTTCAGAGCATTATCAAATAATGACAGCGAGCCTAGAGATATGTTTATTAACCGGGAAGCATTTGATAACTGGTTTAAGCAATATCAGCAACGCACAGATATGGAACAGATAGATAGTCATACCAGAAAGCAAAATATGCTTAAAACTAATCCCAAGTTTATTTTAAGAAACTACTTACTTGAAAATGCAATTCGACAGGCTGAAGATAAAAAAGATTATTCCGAAATAGAAAACTTACTAAAAGTATGCCAGTCACCATTTGATGAACACCCAACATTTGAAGGTTATGCCAATCTTCCACCAGCATGGGCATCACAGATAGAAGTGAGCTGTTCTTCCTAAAATTGATTCGGGACAATTGAGGGTAATTAATGTTTAACCGGCTTCTTTTGTAACTTTCGTTGCAGAGTTCTTCGATGCATATCAAGTGCTCTTGCAGCAGCTGATATATTGCCATCATGCTCTTTAAGTACTTTTTGTAAATGTTCCCACTCAAGTCTTTTTACTGACATCGGGTTTTCAGCCAGTTCTAACTCACTATCACCCTCTTTTTTACCAAAACCCTCTACAATATCGCTGACTTCAGCCGGTTTAGTCAGGTAATGAACAGCACCTAGCTTAATCGCCTCAACAGCCGTGGCAATACTTGCATAACCTGTCAGCACAATAATTTTTATACCCGGATTTATAGCAATCATTTTCTGAACTGCTTCCAGCCCAGACTCCTGACCTATTCGTAAATCTATCACGGCATAGTGAAAAGTTGTCTGAGTAGCGCTTTCTGTGGCTTCGTTGATTGAGTTCGCAACCTGCACGTCAAAATTTTGCCGACTTAAAGCTCTGGATAACACATCACAAAAACTAACATCATCATCTAGAAGCAACAGGTTATTATTCAGCTCAGTCATGTCTTATTTACACTCAATGGTAAACTAATGACAACACGGCAGCCTTCTGATTGTCGATTGCTATGCGTTATTGAGCCTCCTGTGCGGCGTATAGCCGCATAAGCCAGATACAAACCCAGTCCCAGGCCCAGATTTTTTTCACTATAAGGCCGCTTACCAATCATCTCCAAGGCTTTTTTAGAGAGACCAGGCCCCTGATCAAGCACTTCGATTTTTATATTGTTCTGATCTGAGCTGACTATCCATTTAACAAAATCGGGCGAGACATCAAGTGCATTTTCAATAATATTAATCAGCGCCAGGCTAAGGCTCCTGTCTGCATATATATAGCTGTTTCTATCTAACTCATCCCAGACAACCTGTAAATTCGCTCGTCCCCATAAACTCAATATTTCTTGTTTCAGGGATTCAAAATATTCTCCGACCTGAAGGGTATCACCGCCATACAAATCAGATGATGCCCCGACTGACGCAGAGAGATCAGAGAGTGAAGATTTACATCTGGATATTTGCTGCTTCAGGCTTAACAGATCACTTGATACCTGGTTATTGGGCTCGGAAATTTCTGCTTCCAGTTCATTGACCAATAGACTCATTGTTCCTAAAGGTGTACCCAGTTCATGAGCTGTACTCGCTGCAAGTGTACCCAAAATAACCAGTTGCTCATCACGAATAGACTGCTCGCGAGCAGTGGACAATTGCTTCTGTTGGCGGCGTATTGTGTTACCCATACCATAAACAAAATACGTGATCAGACAGGCATTAAGGATAAACGCCAGCCACATGCCAGTTAAATGTAAATCATACTCTGATGAGACGCTCTGGCCATGCATGCTGTGGTCCATACCATGCCCCATATCATGACCCATTGGCAGTGGCTGGTAATTGAACATTAACAAACTGTAGGAAAGAACCGTCAGCGCAACGAGTAGCCAGGCATAGCGCACTGGCAAAATAGTCACAGTTATTGTCAGCGGAAACAGAAAAAGCATAACGAACGGATTTGTTGCTCCGCCAGTAAAGTACAGCAGCAAAGCAAGTGTCAGCACATCAAAAGCAAGATGTATAAATATCTCGTTCTCAGTTACTTTCTTGGCCTGGCGCAGACGTATCCAGACAAAACTATTAAAAATAACGACCTGTAAAACAATTAATCCTGATGCAAGTAAAGGCAGCTCCATATCAAGAGCATATTGAGTAACAAGAATGGCTATAAAGTAACCAGCTATCGCAATATTACGTAACGCGAAAAGACGTTTGAGATGTGTGTAATTGGCAGATTCGTACATAGATCAATTTTAGCACAATCATAATCCTGTTAGGTGCGACAATTTGTCACGCGACACTATGTCACATTTTCTATACATCCGATTGAAGTTAAGATTATTACCGTACTGACATACATTGATCAGTGGAGTCGAAGCAATAATAAATTCCTCCTTTATTGCTTCACTCCACTTTCCTTTTAAACCTGATACCGGCTAGCAGCATAAGATGTACAGCGTAGCACAAAACAAGTATTTCGGGATTTTCATATTAGTATCAATCTTATTACATGCATGGGTTTTGCTTAAATTCCCTGTCAGTCAAAATAACAACTACATCAATAGCTCCCCAACCATTAATTTAGAATTATCCAGAGTAATTATTCAGGACAAAAAAACTGCGCCTGTTATACATGAAGAACGTGTTATTAAAAAAGCAAAGGTCATTGCTGCTTTATCAGAAAAAAATGTTACTGAAATACCCACCAAAACAGAAAAAACCATAAAAGAAAAAACGGCAGAGAAAATAAAAAACATTTCAGAACCAGAAAAACAGCTATCAAATATTACTAAAGCAAACAAAAATCTGTATTTGCAAGAACTTTACAATGCTATTGAAAACAACAAATATTATCCTTCGTCTGCCCGCAGGCGCGGTATGCAAGATACAGTCTCTGTTTCATTTCATCTGTTAGCCAGTGGTGAAATAGAAGACCTGAAAATTCAGACACGATTCAAACCTCTACGCCTTGCCGCTCAAACCGCGGTAAAAGAATCACTCCCTTTTCAACAGCCTCCGGATGAACTGGAGACACCATTAAAAATTCAGTATGCAATGGCATTCAAACTGAATTAATAACATCAGGTTTACAAATGAGTATAAAACTAAAATATAATCTACTTACATTTACTCTGCTTGGCTTATCGACAAGCTTGCATGCAGAACAACAGAAAACATCTGAGAATAATGATGTTGTCATCACAGTTACATCCACACGTGAAGACACCCCGCTATCAGAAGTAGCTGCAAGTATTGGTGTGATTGATAAGAAAAATATTCAGGAAACAAAGCCTGCACATCCATCTGAAATTACTAATCAGATTCCAGGTGTTCATATTAATGTTACCGGTGGTGAAGGTCATATGACAGCCATCAGACAACCGACAACGACTCAGGCATTGTATCTCTTCCTGGAAGATGGCATCCCTACCCGTTCTACCGGATTTTTTAATCACAATGCATTGTATGAAGTAAACGTTCCTCAATCTGATTCAATCGAAATTATTAAAGGCCCCGGAACTTCACTCTATGGTAGTGACGCGATTGGTGGCGTTATCAATGTAATAACAGCGGCTCCACCTTTAGAAAAGGAAACTAACGTGAACGCTGAAATTGGTGGCTATGGCTGGATGCGTCTTTTAACAGACACAGGTAACAGCTCTGATGACGGAGGCTACCGTGCAAGCCTTAATTTAACCCACACTGACGGCTGGCGTGAAGCAACAGACTATGACAGAGTCAGTGCAAATTTACGTTTTGATAATTTCCTTGATGATGGCTCATCGTTTAAAACGATTTTCTCAGCAACTAATGTCGACCAACAAACAGCCGGTTCTTCACGATTATTATCAGATGATTATCTGAACAACCCTGAATTTAATTACACGCCTATTTCTTACCGAAAAGTTCAGGCTGTGCGAGTGTCAACTGCCTATGAAAGTGAAACAAAGAACAGTTCTTTAAGCATTACACCTTATTTCAGACATAATTCAATGGATATGTTACCTAACTGGTCATTAAGCTACGACCCGGTCGTATACGAAACCAGTAACAATTCATTTGGTGTGCTGATTAAACATCGCCAGAACTTTAAAGAAAATAAGGCAAAATTAATAACCGGTATTGATACAGACTACAGCCCTGGCACTTATGAACAAAATGAAATAACTCCAACTAAAGTAGGTGATGTGTATACAGACTATACAGTCGGCGCATTACAATATGACTTTGATGCTACCTTTAAATCTTTATCACCATATATTCACTATGAAAGATCGCTATCTAAGTCAGTGCGTTTTAGTACAGGCGCACGTTATGACTTCATGCAATTCGACTATGATAATAAATTAACGACGTTAACGACTGGCGATCACAGACGACCCGTCGACACTACTATTGACTATGAACATTTCAGCCCTAAACTGGGATTCACTTTTGATATTAATAACAACATTAATGGTTTCGCTAATTACAGACATGCCTTCAGAGCACCATCAAGTACCCAGTTATTCAGACAAGGTAAAGCTGAAAATACGGTCGATCTTGATCCGGTAAAAGTGGATAGTGTTGAATTTGGTATGCGTGGAAAAACAGCCGATAAGAAATCCACCTATAGCGCTAGTATTTATAGCATGACAAAAAAAGATGACATCCTGTCTTTTAAAAATACCGATGGTACGCGAGAAACTTTAAATGCTGGCGAAACATCGCATAATGGTATTGAACTTGGCTATAATTCAGAAATAAATCGTTCCTACACAGTTAATGTCGCAGCCAGCTATGCAATCCATACCTATGAAGACTGGAAACCTAATACCACAACTGACTATAGTGGAAATGAAATGGAATCAGCTCCTCGCACGATTACAAACACAAGCTTAACTTATCGAGCTGCTTCTAATCCCAAACTTAAAGTAGCTGCGGAATGGGTGCGTCTGGGTAGTTACTGGATGGACCAGGCAAACACTGAAAAGTATGATGGTCATGATTTGCTTAACCTAAGAGCACGGTATGAGATTAGCAAAAAATCTACAGCCTATATGCGCATAATGAATTTAACCGATGAAACTTATGCAACAGCCGCCTCTTACAAACCAGCTGCTTTTGGGAACCCGGAGAAATTTGAATACGCACCTGGAATGCCACTAACACTTTATTTAGGATATTCACAAAAATTCTAATGAACTATTCTTTGAAAACATTAACGATTGCAGCCAGTTTATTTCTGGCTGCTCCCTCATACGCATCTCAACATAATCATCAAGGGACATCAGGTTCCGTTACTGGCTGTGAAAAGGCACAATATAAACAACACTGCGCCAAAACAATGGCCAGCACATTCGATACATCAGGCCATCTCTGGTCAGCCTGGAGTAATGGAGAGTATCTGTACGTTAATCATTCAACTGATAAAGGCGCTACATATAGCAAGCCTGTCCGAGTAAATTCGATTGCTGAAAAAATATCAGCCCGAAATGAACATCGACCAAAAATTAAAATATCTCAAGATGGAAATATTTACCTCAGCTGGACAATGAAACTTGAAAAACGATTTACTGGACACATTCGTTTCAGTAAATCTACAGATAGTGGCAAAACATTCAGCCAGCCTGTTACCGTTAATGACAACATGGAAATCATTAGCCATCGGTTTGATAGTTTAGGTATCAATAAAACTGGTGATATTTTTATTAGCTGGCTAGATAAAAGAGATAAAGCCCAGGCTGTAAAAAACGGTAAAAAATATAATGGTGCTGCTGCCTATTATGCAGTTTCAACTGACGATGGAAACAGCTTTAGTAAAAACAAAAAAATAGCTGATAACAGTTGCGAATGCTGTCGTATGTCAATGGCATTTGATCGAAACCAGCTTCCCGTTATTGCCTGGCGTCATATATATGGTGACAACATCAGGGATCATAGTATTGTCAGATTTAAGGACAGCACTACCCCGTTACAACCAATAAGACTTAGTCATGACAACTGGAAGATTAACGGATGCCCACATCACGGACCTTCAATCAACATTGACAGTAATAATACTTACCACACAGTCTGGTTTAATAATGCAGAAATAAATCACGGTATTTTTTATGCCAACAGTAACAATCAGGGACAAACTTTTAGCAAACCAATACAAATTGGAAACTATGACCGTAAAGCCAGTCATGCTGATGTGCTTGCAACCGGAAGATCTGTATACATAGTCTGGCAGGAATACCTAAAACCACATCATCAGCTCTACATAATGAGATCAGATAATAATGGAAGGGACTGGAACCCTCCACAACTCATTTCAACATCAATAAAAAAATCAGACCACCCGTTTCTTATATCCGACGATGCTTCTGTTTATGCCTCATGGCATATCTCAGGAAAAAAATACAAATTAATACCTGTTAGTAAATAATTTCAAATAGAAGATACCTAATGAAACACATATTATCAGGCGTACTCAAAACGAATTTAATTCTGTTCTGGATAATTTCTCATTCTGCTGAAGCCTCTGACGTTAAAACATTCAACGTTACCGACTATGAAAACATAATCAGTCAACAAAATGACGAATTCGTTATGTTATTTTGGTCTATGGAGTGTTCACCTTGCATTAAAGAGATGCGTTCAATTTCCGGATTATCAACTAAACAACGAAATAGATTTGTCTTTATTTCTACTGACGGCGATGATTTTAAACAAGAAGTTAATAATACACTTAACAATCTTGGGCTGGAGAAAGAAAAAAACTGGGTATTTAATAGCGCTTCTACTGATGAAATTATAAACACCATTGATAGTAGCTGGTATGGAGAAACACCAAGAAGTTATTATTTCGATAAAGAAAAGAACAGAACCCGACTGGTTAACTGATAAAATATTAACTATAAAAAAACCGGCAAGTGCCGGTTTTTTTATCATTTAATTTAATTCATTAAATCCACTTTAACGCCCTGATCTCTTAACCTGTGCGCTCTATCATCTATCCAGCGCTGGAAGTTAGGCTGTATCTTGTATGCCTCCTGAGCAACATACTCAAGCACTGACTGAATATGAAATGATTTTAGGTAACCTTCGATACGAAAAACATCTTTACCTTTTTTATCAAAGAAGACCAGACTGGGTGCATAGTTAATATCCAGTTCTTTTGCCCAGTTTGATACTTTTGTTCTTCGACCATTTGGTTTAATCATGGTCGTATCACTCCACATATCCACCACAGCAACTTCGTAAGGTTTCAACAGTACTTTGCTTTCCGGGCGACTAAGTATATCGAGATGCAACTCATCACATGCAGGACATTGTTTTTGCTCAAACATAACCACTAATGGTTTTCCTTGCTTCAGGACTTGTCTGAACTGATAAGGCTTATTAACAGTTTCTTCAGCCTTATGCAGTTTACCTGCTGCTTTTACCGGAGACACTTCAGCTACATATTCTGAAAACTTCTGATTTCTGTATTTGTTTTTACTAACATAATCGAGCGCTGCTTCAAATTTACCAGGCTGGTAATAACCATTCATTCTTAATACAACATCACCCTTCTCATTAAAGAACAAAATAGTTGGTGTATACATAACGCTGGCCGTTTCAGCAAAGCTTTTTTCTGTGTAGGTATCCCTTCTATAAATCAGTTCGTTATCACCCCACATATTTACTGCAACCAAATCAAAATGCTTTCTGGTCTTGTCAGCAATCTGTTTCTGAGAAAAGTTATCATCCAGTAATTTTTTACAATAAGGGCAGCCATCCTGATAGAAGAAGACAATAAGCTTTTTACCAGCTTCTCTGGCTTCAGCAATGTCCTCGTTTAAATCCAGGAAGGAGTTTTTGAACCATTCAGGTTTTTCATGAAAGCCTGGATTCACCATGCCTTCACCCAGTTCGCCTTCTGGTTTAGCCTGCAACTGAACAGTTACAAGAAACATTAAAATTAAAACGGATACCACTTTCATGCTAAAAACTCCAATTCTATATCTCAACTCCGCTATCACTTTTATTAGACAGCAAAGTTTTATTCACTATCCATAACTCTAGCGTTTTTTTCTACGATTAGCAGGTTTTGCCGCTGTTTTTGCGGCTTTATTGATTGTCGCACTGGTGAATTTCCGTCGACGACTTTCTTCAATCTTGCCTTTGTTAATACGCGTTAATCCAACCGATGCTGACAACTGTGTTACTTCTGTATCGGTTAACTCACGAAACTTACCCTGCCTGACTGCTCTAGACTGCTCTATATCGCCATATCTAACTCGAATCAATCGACTCACCTTAAAATCGAAATGTTCCCATAGACGCCGAACTTCACGTGTACGCCCTTCTTTAAGAACAACATGGTACCAATGATTAGCACCCTGACCACCGGCATCAATTATCTTTTCAAAATGCGCCATGCCATCTTCTAACATGACACCTTCTGTTAATTGCTTCAGAATCTCGGGACTCACCTCACCCAAAACTCGAACCGCATATTCTCTTTCAATTTCATGTGACGGATGCATCAATCGATTGGCCAGTTCACCGTCATTGGTAAACAGTAATAGACCAGTCGTATTAATATCAAGCCTGCCGATTGCTACCCAGCGAGCCGTTTTTAATCGTGGCAAAGATTCAAAAACAGTTCGGCGTCCTTCTTCATCTTTACGCGTAGTTACCTCACCTTCAGGCTTATGATAAGCAAGCACACGCGTTCGCAATTCTTCAATCGGTTTAATTTCTATCCGTTTATTTTTATAACTGACCTTGTCACCTGCTTTGACAGCCTGACCAGGTGTAGCAATATTACCGTTAACACGGATCAAGCCCTCTTCAACCCAGCGCTCTATTTCTCTTCTTGATCCCAGCCCCATGCGTGACAAGGCTTTTTGAATTCTTTCTGTTTGCATATGCTATTAACACCTGAACATGTCCGAGACACGTTATAATAAGAAACGCACCTGTACAGGCAGGTGCTCCTCCTATTTTAACTGATTTATGAACAGGTATCAGATATGTCTAACAATCGTGAGTTTATTTCTTTAAATCTGGCTGTATTAACAATTTCAGACAGCCGTACAGAAGCTGACGATACCTCTGGCAAGGCACTGATCGACAGAGCAAAAGATGCCGGACATCAGGTCAAAGATAAAAAAATTGTTGCTGATGATATTTACCAAATCAGAGCGGCTATTTCTGACTGGTTTGCACAGCCGGATATCCATGCCATTGTTACTACTGGTGGCACAGGTGTAACCGGACGTGATGGGACACCTGAAGCTGTAAAACCATTGCTGGACAAAGAAATTGAAGGTTTTGGAGAAATGTTCCGAATGATTTCTTACGATGAAATCAAAACATCTGCATTGCAATCACGAGCTATTGCAGGTGTTGCAAATGGAACCTATATATTCTGCCTTCCCGGTTCATCAGGTGCCTGCAGAACTGGCTGGGATTCAATTATCAAAGATCAAATTGATCATCGTACTTCTCCATGTAACCTGGCAATGTTGATACCCCGTTTACTGGAAAAATGATCTAAGATCTTGTTTTTTAAGCAACTGTATTGAGTTTTTTTAGCTATTACTCTATAACTGTATCAACACGATTGTTTTTTGGGGAAATTGAATGGGAATCGACTTTTCAGAAAAGCGGAGTTTTTTCCGCATGCCAGTCGAATGTCAGCTTGAATACACTGAAAATGGTAACGACGAGATCCGAACTGGTCATGTCAAAAATCTGAGCGGTGATGGTATTTTGTTTCAAACCGACCATGCAATAAATATTGGTACGGAAATGACCATTATTGTAAAAGCCGGAAGCAATCTGACACCACCATTGCATGCCACGATTGAAGTTATTCGGTGTAACTTAACTGAAGATGACAGCTATGAAGTTGCTGCTACGATGAAAGAAGAATAAGCCTTAACTTAAGCGACGATATCAAACACATCTCTGGCAGGTTCAGCTAATGCTTCTGTCGCATAACCAGTAAATCCTGAAGAAATTTCAGTCACATTTGAAGCCACCTGATTTTCCTCACCCGATTCTTTATTATTTTTAGTCTCGTTTTGAGCCTGTAACTGTTCTCTTTGCTGAATAGCAATCTCAATACGGGCTCTTGATGCCAGTCTTGTTGCATTTGAAGCGACCCTTAAATCCTGAGGAGAAGGTTGCGCTGGTGCTAAAGCGGCTCTTCTGACCACTTCAGCTTTATCTAATGTTGCCTGAGGGTTAGATGGAACGGCTGAAACGTCAATACTGACTTCACCACCAATTGCATAAAAACGACCATTTGGGCCACGTTGATATGTATATGAAGGACCGCCGGTAACGAAACGGCCACCTGCAGCAACATGAGCTGCTTCATGTGCACGCACTTCTCTGTCGCGCGCTTGCAATTGCTGTAACTGTTTCGCTACAGCCTGATCATAATTTTGTTGTTCCCTTTTCTGAGCCGGAGTTTGTTCTTCATCTGAACCGATTTGTTCGGATGATTTAGGGGGTTGCGCGGGAGCAAAATTAGACGGAGCGGGACGAGAGGTTTCAACACCACGAGAGGTATTCAGATAATGTTGCGAAGTAATCTCCACGATTCACAACTCACCATTCAGGTTAAACAACGACTTGAAACTAAGCTTCAGTATCCAGCAAAGTTCCGAGCACTTCATCAACAGCTGAAACAACTTTGGCATTGGCCTGAACCTGAATCTCACTTTGCTTTAAACCAACTAATGAACCGGTAAGATCAGTTTCACTACCAGCCTGATTCAGTTGATCGGCACTGGCTATTTCAGACGCATTACGTCGCAAGTTATTCAGGCCTTGCTGAATACCCATAACGGCGCTGTTTTGTACTGATAAAATACCCATCACACACTCCAAAGGAGAATCACTTAAACAAATTTATAGCTGTTTGCTGATCAAAAAACAACCAGCTGAACCAATTCTAACTGATTTCAGCTTCGCTTGACTCTATTTCCTGACTAGCGGTTGCGCCCTCATTATCGATATCAGCGTTTTTATCGATTCCTTTACCTGATTGTTTAGAACGCCTCAGCCTTCTCATCTGTCTGATCTGGATCTTTCGTTTATCATCAGACGTATTTGGGGTGCTTGCATGCTCAGTATTGTTTTCTTTTAACGCCGCTTCTAGTTCTTCTACTTTCTCATTTAAAGCCAATTCAGGAGCAATTTTATCCAGATCTTTTATGTCTGCCAGCGATGGCAATTCGTCCAGTGACTTAAGATTAAAGTAATCAAGAAATCCTCTCGTAGAACCATAAATAGCAGGTTTGCCTGGTACATCACGATGACCGATAACTCTGACCCAGTCTCTTTCAGTCAGTGTTTTAACAATATGACTACTGACACTAACGCCACGAATTGCTTCAATCTCACCACGCGTAATCGGCTGACGATAAGCAATTAAAACCAGCGTTTCAAGTAATGCACGTGAGTACTTACTCGGTTTTTCTTCCCACAATTTTCCAACGTGTTCCGCATAATCCTGACGCACCTGAAAACGATAACCCGACGCAACTTCTTTTAATTCCAGCGCACGACCAGCGTAATCATTCTGCAAAATTTCAAGCACTTCTTTAATACTGCGCTTTAAACTGGCTGGTTCAGCAGACTCACTTTCATTTGAAGTATCTTCAGAACTGGTTTCTGCATTTTCATCAGTAACTTCTTCTACTGTTACCGGTTTATTGTCAATCACAGCATCATTTGCCGCATGACTTTCTGATTCGGTTTTAACAGGAACTGTTTTCTTTTCAGTCAGCATTTTTTCAATCTGACTTAAACTCAGAATCCGATCAGAAGCGACTAAAATCGCTTCAACAATATTTTTTAATTTAATTTTATCCATTACATTACCTATGACGAAGAAGAGTCAGAATCATCATCCGATGCATAAGAATCATCAACTGAATCTTCATCGACTTCCTCTTCTTCAATAACATTGTCATCACTACTAGTTGATAACGCTTTAACATGTATTTCTGCATACGGTTCAGACTGAACCATATCAATCAATCTTTCTTTTACCAGTTCCAGAATCGCTAACAGAGTCACTACCAGACCACGACGACCTTCCTGAACATTAAATAGCGAAGTAAACTCAGTAAACTCTGAACTGGAAATTTTTGACAACACAATTGTCATTCGTTCACGAACTGAAATAGGCTCTCGTGAAATATGATGATGGGATGTCATTTCAGCTCTTTTCAGCACATCCTGAAACGCTAACAACAATTCACGTAATTCGATTTCAGGTAGTGGCTTATCCTCTTTTAAATCAGGTAGCTCTACATTAATTTCATAAGTGTCACGATTCATACGTGGCAACTGATCAATATCTTCTGCCGCTTTGCGGAATCGTTCGTATTCCTGCAAACGTCGAACCAGCTCTGCACGAGGATCATCTTCATCCTCAGTTTCATCGATTCTTGGCAATAACATGCGTGACTTAATTTCAGCCAGCATTGCTGCCATCACCAGATACTCTGCAGCCAGTTCTAGTCTGATTTCCTGCATCAAATGAATATACTGCATGTATTGCGAAGTGATTTCAGAAATCGAAACCGTCAACACATCCATATTCTGGCGTTTGATTAAATAAAGTAATAAATCAAGCGGCCCCTCAAAGGCTTCCAGAAAAATTTCCAGCGCGTCTGGTGGAATATATAAATCTTTAGGCAGTACGGTTAACGGCTCACCTTGCACCAGGGCAAAAGGCATTTCATCCTGCTGAGGATGATTGTTAACTGTGTCTTGTTTGTTTTCTTCAGTACTCAATCGAGTTACCCCAGCCCCATGGCTTTGCGGACTTCTTCCAGTGTATCTCTGGCCACATCACGTGCCGCCTCACATCCTTCATCAATAATCGCTTTAACTGAGTTTGGATCTTCAATGTAATCTTTAGCTCGTTCCTGAATCGGTTTTAATTCTGCCACAACCGCATCAATAACCGGTTGCTTACACTCAACACAACCAATGCCCGCACTTTGACAACCTTCCTTGACCCAGTTCTGTGTTTCTTCATCAGAATACACTTCATGGAACTGCCAGACCGGACAATTTTTAGGATCGCCAGGATCAGTACGACGAACACGAGCCGGATCGGTTGGCATGGTGCGTAATTTCTTTGCCACCTCATCGGGATCATCTCGTAATGAAATAGTATTACGATAAGACTTGGACATTTTCTGTCCATCCAGTCCTGGCATTTTTGATGCCTTGGTTAATAAAGCCTGAGGCTCTGGCAAGATTATTTTGCCGGAGCCTTCAAGGTAACCAAACAAACGTTCTTTGTCACCGATCGAAATATTTTGCTGTGATTCCAGTAAAGCACGGGCAACTTCTAAGGCCTGAGTATCACCTTGCTCCTGATAACTTTTGCGGTACTCGCGGTACATCTTGGCATTCTTCTTACCCATTTTAGCAACCGCAGATTCAGCTTTTTCTTCAAAGCCTATTTCACGGCCATACAAATGGTTGAAGCGGCGAGCGACCTCACGGGTTAACTCGACATGAACCACCTGATCTTCACCAACCGGTACCTGACCTGCTTTATAAACCAGAATATCGGCGCTTTGCAGTAATGGGTAACCAAGAAATCCGTAGGTAGCCAGATCTTTTTCTTTAAGCTTTTCCTGCTGATCTTTGAATGTAGGGACTCGTTCGAGCCAGCCTAATGGCGTGATCATAGACAATAATAAATGCAGCTCTGCATGCTCTGGTACACGAGACTGCACAAAAATCTTTGCAGCACCCGGGCTTACCCCAGATGCCAGCCAGTCAATTACCATGTCATTGGTGCTGTCAGCAATAATGCCAGGGTTTTCATATTCAGTGGTTAATGCATGCCAGTCAGCAACAAAGAAAAAACACTCATATTCATGCTGTAAATTGACCCAATTTTTTAAAACCCCGTGGTAGTGGCCTAAATGAAGCAGACCCGTCGGGCGCATACCCGACAATACGCGTTGATGCTGAACAGGAACGGTATTCAAAAACTAACCCTCTAATAACCTAACAAGTTGCCCGACTTAAATCCGACGCTATAAACCTATGACGGAATATATGACTGTCTGGATCTGATTAATGACCGGACCCAGAATTTTACCTAATATGCCGCTAAACAACAGCAATAACAGGATAATCAAACCAAATGGCTCAATTTTCATGAATTTGATAGCTGCCTGAGGTGACAGAAAGCCCGCTACAACACGGCCTCCATCAAGTGGTAGTAAAGGCAATAAGTTCAACGCCATCAACACAATATTAATAAAGACGCCGGCCTGTGCCATCATCGCTAGTGGCCTTTTTAGCGATTGATCAGGCTCTAGCCAGTTTATTGCAAAGGCCATGATAAGCGCCCAGAAACATGCCATTACTAGATTTGAAATAGGTCCAGCGGCTGCCACAATCGCCATGTGTTGAATCGGTTTTTTAAAGTTACGCGCATCGACAGGCACTGGTTTAGCCCAGCCGAACACAAAACCACCCAGTGTAACCAGCACCAGAGGCACGACCACGGTGCCAATAAGGTCAATATGCTTAATCGGATTAGCAGTGATACGCCCTAAAGCCTTCGCCGTAGGATCACCCAGTTTGTTGGCAACCCAGCCATGAGCAGCCTCATGTAATGTAATGGCGAAAATAACCGGAAGCACCCAAATGGTGAGGGTTTCTAGAATTTGATTAAAATCCATTATGATCCTTTTTGTTCTGACTCATCTTAAAGATAAATCAGGCCAATTCAAGCCCGTGTTCAGTGCCTTTACCTTCTCGTCTGACCACTGGCACATCGTCGGTTAAATCGATTACCGTCGTGGCTTCAAAACCACAATGACCACCATCAATGATTAAATCCAGCTCATGCTCCAGTGTCTGCCGAATTTCCCAGGCATCTGTTATTGGCATGTCTTCACCAGGTAAAATGGCTGTTGAACTGAGAATGGGTTGGCCTAGTGTCGTCAGTAAATCAATAACAATGGGGTGATCGACTACACGGATGCCAATGGTTCTACGCTTAGGATGCATCAAACGTCTGGGTACTTCGTGGGTCGCCGGTAATAAAAAGGTATATGGCCCTGGAGCCAGAGACTTGAGCAAACGGTAATCACTGTTTGTGACTTTTGCATAAGTGGATATTTCAGAAAGATCTTTACACACCAGCGTAAAGTGATGCTTATCATCTACTTTACGAATACGACGAATCACTTCAAGTGCTTTTTTATCACCGATATGACAACCAAATGCATAACTGGAATCTGTCGGGTAAGCAATCACACCGCCTTTATCCAGAATGGCTACAGACTGGTGAATTAAACGCCCTTGCGGGTGGGTCGGGTGGATTTCGAAGAACTGGCTCATTTATAATTATTCTGTTTTATAGTGGCCGGCATTCTAGCATCCATAACCAGTATGAGCCTATCAAAATAACAGCAACACTCAGTATCGTGCCTAGGGAACTTATGGTAGATTAATCAGCCCAAAATATGTCACTACATTACTTACTAATACAATGAAGCTATTAATAGATTTTTTCCCGATCATCCTGTTTTTTGTCACATACCATCAGGCAGGCGTAATTACTGAAAATACGCCATTAGGTGGTTTGTTTGATCCCTCACAACCTGAGATTATCGTTGCCACCATACTCGCAACAGGCGTAGCGATTGTAGCCAGCTTTATTCAAGTGGGCGGTTACTGGCTCAAAACCCGCGCAGTAGAAAAGATGCATATATTTTCACTGGTACTGATCACTGTACTAGGTGGCATTACCATCGCCTTTGGTGACCCTGCCTTTATCCAGTGGAAACCAACTGTGCTTAACTGGGTATTCGCTGCTGCATTCTTAATAAGCCAGTACGTTGGTAAAAGAAGCCTTGTGCACCGCATGATGGGCTCGCAAATTAGCTTACCCGAGGCCATCTGGGCAAAACTAAACCTGTCATGGGTGGCGTTCTTTATCGTCAGTGGCCTGGCTAATATCTACGTCGCCTTTTACTACGCGGTTGAGCTGGATGAAAAAACCCGAATGGATACCTGGGTCAACTTCAAATTATTTGGTCTGTTAGGACTCACGTTTATCTTTGTCATCGCACAAGCACTTTATCTGTCCAAGTACATGACAGAAGAAGAAACGATAGACAATAACGAGGATAATTCCTAATGTTATACGCAATCATCGCAACAGATGTAGAAAACAGCTTACAAGGTCGTTTAGCAGCTCGCCCTGCTCACCTTGAACGCTTACAACAGTTACAAAAAGAAGGTCGCCTGATTATTGCAGGTCCGCAACCGTCAATCGACAGTGAAGACCCGGGGGAAGCAGGTTTTACAGGTAGCCTGATAGTCGCGGAATTCGAATCATTAGAAGACGCTCAAGACTGGGCAAATGCAGACCCATATAAAGCTGCTGGTGTTTACGATAATGTGATCGTAAAACCATTCAAAAAAGTATTCCCTCAGTAATTGCTTGCTGATACAAGAATCAATCAGGTAGAATACGCCGCTTAGTCAGAACCATTGGGTCAGACTAAAAAATCTCAATAATGCCAGAGTGATGTTGTGGTGGCTTGAAGGATAAGAGCAAACAACACGACTTTGCATCAAAAATTTAGTATGCCAGAGTGATGAAATTGGTAGACATGAGGGATTCAAAATCCCTTGTCCTCACGGACGTGCCGGTTCGAGTCCGGCCTCTGGTACCATTCTAATAAATATTCGTTTATTCAGACTTTCACATAGAAAGCAGATCGTTTTAAAGCTACTGACACTTAGCACCCTCCTCAAAATACGTCACAATTCGCTCATTTTCTGGTTTAACCGAATGTATCTTTTGAATTAGAATGAGCTGCAGTAATCAATCAAGAACCAAGTGCTATAATAATTAAAAAGATAAGCACTCTCACAATATTTGGCGTTATATCAGGAGTTTAGAATGTTTTTGCGTTTTTTTGTCTCATTTTTCATTAGTCTACTTTTTCTCAATGCAGCCTCCGCAAAAACCTATATACGCGATTATAACTACGAAGCTTCAGAAGCCGACAGTAAATTATCCAGCCGTGCTATTGCGATGGACCAGGTTAAAAAACTACTGCTGCAAGAAATTGGAACTCACATACGTCAAAAAATCAATATTCGAAAAAGTGGCAATGGCGAATCGATGGCAACCGAAGATGTTGAGGCGATTACAGCAGGACTGACCAGAGTCGAGATCCTCAGTGAGAAATGGAATGGCGTCACTTATTATCTAAAAGCACAAATTGAAGCTGATACTCAACGGGTTTTAAATGCATTAGAAGAATTCAAAAAAAATAACAGCGAAGAAAGTAACGAACAAATTGAAAAGTTCAAAGCGAATCAACGAGAGCTGGAAAGAGCCCGTGCTGAGATAGACCGACTAAAAAACAAAATCAACTCAGCAAAAACTTATGAACAAAAACAGGAAGTCATGGAAGACTACCGTGACTCGGTGGAATCGCTATCCAGCTCAGAAATGGTTAGTAAAGGTTATGATCACGAACAAAATGGTGATTATAAAGCAGCCGTAAAACTTTATCGCAAAGCAGCTAAGTTGGGCAATGCTCTGGCAATGAATAATATTGGCAATATGTACCTGAAAGGCCGTTATCTTAAGAAGGATCTGGATGAGGCTCTTAGACTTTTCCGTAAAGCCACAGATAAAGGCAGTGCTTTGGCCAAAAGTAACCTGGGTTATATGTATTTAATGGGTTATGCGGTTAATAAAGATTATTCGCGTGCAATCAAATTATTTAGAGAAGCAGCTGATGAAGATGTAGCACTTGCGATCAGTAATCTGGGTTATATGTATTTACAGGGCTACGCAGTAAGTAAGAATTACGCAGAAGCCGTTCGCCTGTTCAAAAAAGCGTCTAATAAAGGCAACAAACTGGCTCAGAGCAACCTAGGTTTTATGTATCTGAACGGTTACGAGGTAGAAAAAAACTATTCCAAAGCTGTCGATATGTTCCGGGATTCTGCAAATCAGGGCACACCATTGGCAATGAATAACCTGGGTTACATGTATTTAAATGGTTTTGGCGTTAGAGAAGACCTGTATAAGGCAAAAAAGTGGTTTAGAAAAGCCTGCGACAATGGTAATCAGTTAGGTTGTGATAACCTAAAGATTGATGCTTTTAAGTAAAGATTTTTAAGTCGCTCGTGAACAAAAAAATAGTACGTTCGCGAGCTATTCAATTACCATATCCGGCTTCCATCGGTTTTATCTCAATCAGGTCACGCAAGCTATTATATTAACATTAGCTTATAATCTATCTATACCAATCAGTTATTGGCTTTTTCTGCCTGCTAAATAACCGTGTTATCTATATTGTAAGAGACTATTTTATGAGTTTTGCCTCTCTAGGTTTATCTGATCCCCTTGTCCGTGCTGTAACCGATGAAGGTTATAAAATCCCCTCACCTATTCAGCAACAAGCTATACCTGCCATTGTTAAAGGCAATGACGTCATGGCAGCAGCTCAAACAGGTACAGGTAAAACAGCCGGTTTTACACTGCCTCTGCTAGAATTACTATCAAAAGGCAACCATGCACAGGGTAATCAGGTGCGGGCACTTATTTTAACCCCTACTCGAGAGTTAGCAGCTCAAGTTGCAGCGAGTGTTGAGACCTATAGTAAAAATTTACCACTGCGTTCAGCCGTGGTATTCGGCGGCGTTAAGATAAACCCACAAATGCAGAAATTACGTAAGGGTGTTGATGTATTAGTCGCCACACCAGGACGCTTACTGGACTTATACAATCAAAATGCAGTGAAGTTTAAGCAGCTTGAGATCTTAGTATTGGATGAAGCCGATCGAATGCTTGATATGGGTTTTATCCATGATATCCGAAAGATATTAGCGACCTTACCGAAGCAACGTCAGAACCTGATGT
>Ga0316206_1001338_pt1 | contig 22569 bp, 21 predicted proteins | sample 6monthpyrite_MG_FD_204942 | JGI IMG/M metagenome (GOLD analysis project Ga0316206, IMG submission 204942) | Microbial mat bacterial communities from mineral coupon in-situ incubated in ocean water Damariscotta River, Maine, United States -... | ecosystem: Environmental > Aquatic > Marine >... | reverse complement strand
AGACCATCTGCCCAGGTGGCGTTGTGGTGGACTGTAGTTCGAAGAGCTGCGTTACTATCAAACGAAATTAGGGTGTTACAAGAAAGACCATCTGCCCAGGTGGCGAAATTGGTAGACGCAAGGGACTTAAAATCCCTCGCCTTCACGGGCGTGCCGGTTCGATTCCGGCCCTGGGCACCAAATCGAAAATGTGTAGCAATACACATCGTAAAAGCCGCTTAACTCATAGAGTTAGGCGGCTTTTTTTATGGGCGAAGAATAAAGCTTAAGTCTAAACAGAAATAACATAATCAAAAAAAACATCGTCATACCCGCATGCTTCTAGCGGTATCCAGTGCCCGCACCCGTCATACCCGGTCGGTGACAAGTGATAATCAGTTGTATAACTGAATGCTTCTTATTTGTCGCTGACGCCTTTAACTTTATATTTAAATGACCCGGTAGTTGACTTATTGTCAACAGGTGTTTATGGTTGACAATAAGTCAACAGGAGTGTCTATGCACGTAATATCCAGACGACCTTTCAACGATGCGGTCAAAAAGCATCCAAATCAGCGTCAAGCTCTGGAGGATTTATATCGTGTACTTCGAAGTAGTCATTTCAACTCTCCTGATGAAATGCGTCAAGTGTTTCCATCGATGGATAACTTTAAACACAAAGATAAATGGTGGGTACTTGATGTGGGAGGTAATAACCTGAGAGTTATTGCATTTATTCAGTTTGTGCATAAACGAATTTATGTAAAATATATTCTTACACATGCGGAATATGACAAGATTTGTAATCGTTATTCAAGAGGTTAATTGTAATGAGTGCAGCTGCATTAAAAGACGCATACCATGATTTTGCACAGGTAGCCGAGCCCTATCTACATATTAAAGATGCCAGTCATTACGATGAAACGTTGGCGTTGATTGAGGAGCTGCTTGAAGAAGCAGAAGATTCTTTAGATGATTCTATAAATACTATTATTGATTTGCTGAGTCGCTCTATAGAGACGTATGAAAATGAAAATAATGAGTTAGCTGATTTTGAAAGTCGTGTTATGGATCAGCCGTCAGATTTATCTTTGCTTCGTTTGCTTATGGATCAACATAGGCTTGGTACAGCAGATTTACCAGAAATTGGTTCAAAGTCTATGGTGTCACGTGTTCTGTCTGGTGAAAGGGCCCTAAACAAAAATCATATAGTGGCATTATCTGAACGATTTAGCATTGACCCAGGTTTGTTCTTTTAAAAAACAGATTGTCATAGTGTTCGTAGGCTTTATTTGAATTTTCATGGGACCTTAATTTAATATGTGCTGTGCCGGTTCGATTCCCTAAATCGTAATCGAATGGGTCTGTTTTTATGGCGAAAATGCTGCGAATCAGTTCTGATAAGCTGTGGAATTATATAAAAATATTATTTCCGACCCTGGGCACCAAATTGAAAAATGTGTAGCAATACACATTGTAAAAGCCGCTTAACTCACAGAGTTAGGCGGCTTTTTTTATACGCAAAGAATAAATCTTAAGTCTAAACAGAAACAACATAATCTAAAAAAACATCGTCATACCCGCATGCTTCTAGCGGGTATCCAGAGGCTTTATTATTTATCGTCATCCTCTAAAGCCTCTATTGGGGAAGCAGTGGCTTAATTCTTATATCATTTTCCGTCATCCCCCAACGCTTCTATAGGGGGCCCAGTGACCTTGCTCATGCAAAAAATCAAACCTTACACCGATTCCTACACCTATAAGTCGGCGTAAGTGCATGACAATTAGGGCAAAGCAAACGTAAATTTTCAAAACAGATATTTTTATTATCCCCGTTAATATGATCAAGCTCTAACGGTATAGGCTTGCCAAGCCATTGTTCATTATTGCATTTAGAACTAACAGGTTTTAATACTTTATTATCAATTAATCTGGTTATTAATTAATCTGTTTTTTAATTTATACGATTGAATCGGTGATTTGTTATTAAGATAATCATCAAGGGAATATTTTACAGGCAGTGTTTTACCTTTGTTCCATGCCTGGCCAATAAAATGTGAAGTGTCTAATTCAAAATAATTAATGGCTTTTTTTAATACCTGATAGTTACCCCCATAATTAAGTGGGGTCAATTAAGTGGGGTCAGATGAAACTTTCTGCTGACCACTACAACAAAGTGTTAAATTTGAAGATGAATAAGTTTCATCTGACTCCACTTATTGGCATTTTGCCTCAATTTTTCCCCTATTTACGGAGTTTCCGTAAATAGGGGGTACTAACTCTTTGATTTAGTTGGCATGCGCAAGGGACATCTACTCCCTTGGTTATGAATCCTTATGGGTATCTCATTATTGTCGATAGTAGTCTTTAAATCGTATTAATATTTTTTTAGATTACTGTTTGCGGTGGTTCGTTTTAGTGCGTATAGAAAAACATAGTACATTCATATGCGTACATAGTTATACAAAATCTATTAAAATCAATAACTTAATAATTGGCACAAATTTTGCTTTAAAGTATTAGCATTTGCTTATTACTGTGCTGTTAAGTTTTGAGCTGATATCAAGAAGTGTTGAGTGGTATTAAAAGCAGATATTTATGAATAGAAGTGATTTAAAAAATAAGAGTATTCCAGGGAAGGTTTTAACAGGAACTGAAATGAATATTGTATTAATTTATGAAAATATAAAACTACAGAATGATACAGCTATGTTGGTCATTGATGCTGGATATACTGTTAATGGTACTTATGATATTGAATCTCAATGGTTTGGAAGTATGAAACAAAACAGTCCTGATGTTTTAATCATATCTGTATCGAAACCAGACGATAGGCTGATGCAGCAATTAGAAAATTTTAAAGAGCAGGTTATATGTCCTGTCATTGTGTTAGCAAATAATTCTGAAATTAATCTTACTCAAGAAATAATTCTTTCAGGTGCAGATTCTTGTGCAACAGGAATATTGACAGCTGACCGGCTCCAAAATTTAATAGAAATTTGCATCGCTAGATTTAAGGTAACACGTACCAGAATAAAAGAGATTGAGGATCTAAATAAAAATATTATCTTATTAGAAGCTAAATTAAGTGACCGAAAAGATATAGAAAAAGCAAAAGGCATGTTAATGAATGTCTATAAAATGAATGAAGAAGATGCCTATAGTGCAATTCGTCGAATGGCGATGGATACAGGAAATAAATTAGGTGATGTGTCACGTAATATAATATCGATGTCGAATATACTGCCGCAAAGCTAAAATTAAGTAATGAAAAAAAGTTTATTAGTTGATAAAGCTAGATTTAGATTGGTGTTTTAGTTACTGACATGAAAAATATTTACATAAAATAAACGATGTTTTAGATATATATGCATTTGCATGTTATCTACAACAAGTCATTCCTGATTCTTATATAATTTATCCTGATAAGTTTATGCACAATTTAAGTGCATGATTTTATAGTCTGCACTCATACTGATAATTTTTTATTAAATAGGTGCAATAAAATCAAGTTTATATACATTAAACGTTAAAATTAAAATTGGCACAGTACATGCAGTATTTATAATTAGAGATCAACGGCGATCTTATTTATTAAAGAGTTAAAATTTGTAATTAACAGTATTAGTTTTTTATCTGGGCAAAGGCGCCCTTTATACGCAATAAAAATTGTGTATAAAGGGCGCTTTTTTTTGAGTAAAAAACAATTGGAGAGAAGTATGTTGTTTAAAAATAAATCTATATCGCGTCGCGGATTTTTTAAGAAACTATCTGTAACGGCCATGTTATTTTCCAGTATTGGATTTTTACCTGCTTATGCAGTTGAGCCAGAAAAAGAAGAGCTGAAATTTGGTTTTATAAAATTAACAGATATGGCTCCGCTAGCGATTGCTTATGAAAAAGGTTTTTTTGAAGATGAGGGTTTATACGTTACCTTAGAAGCGCAAGCAAACTGGAAGGTTTTACTTGATCGAGTAATCGATGGTCAGTTAGATGGTGCACATATGTTAGCAGGGCAACCTTTAGGTGCAACAATAGGGTACGGTACACAGGCAGATATTATTACCGCATTTAGTATGGATCTAAATGGTAATGCGATTACTGTTTCAAATGAAATTTGGAAACAGATGAAACCACATATTCCACATGAAAATGGAAAGCCTGTACACCCAATAAAAGCAACCGCTTTAAAGCCCGTTGTTGAAAAATATAAAGATGAAGGCAAGCCATTTAACATGGGTATGGTTTTTCCAGTCTCTACACATAACTATGAATTACGTTATTGGTTAGCGGCAGGTGGTATTCACCCAGGGTATTATGCGCCTAAAAAAGGAGATGTATCAGGGACTTTAAATGCGGATGCTTTGTTATCCGTTACGCCACCACCACAAATGCCGAGCACGATGGAAGCTGGAACCATTTATGGATATTGTGTTGGTGAACCGTGGAACCAACAAGCTGTCTTTAAAGGAATTGGTGTACCTGTAGTTACTGATTATGAGATATGGAAAAATAATCCTGAAAAAGTATTTGGGGTAAGTAAAAAATGGGCTGATAAAAATCCTAATACACACATTGCTGTAGTGAAAGCAATGATACGGGCAGCAAAATGGTTAGATGCAGAAAATAATAAAAATCGACCTGAAGCCGTAAAAATATTATCGCAAAGTAATTACGTTGGTGCAGATTATGATGTTATTGCGAATAGCATGACAGGAACCTTTGAGTATGAAAAAGGGGATAAACGTGATGTACCTGACTTTAATGTATTCTTCCGTTACAACGCAACTTATCCATATTATTCAGATGCAGTTTGGTATTTAACACAAATGCGTCGATGGGGACAAATTGCTGAGCCAAAGTCTGATAGTTGGTTTATGGAAACAGCTAAAAAAGTATATCGACCTGATATCTATAAACTTGCAGCAAAGGAGTTAATAACTGAAGGGAAACTTAGTGCATCTGATTTTCCTAACTTTAAAACTGAAGATGGTTATCGTAAACCTCAAAAACACTTTATAGATAATATTGTGTATAACGGTAAAAAACCAAATGATTACTTAACAAAGTTTGGCATTGGTTTAAAAGGTGACGAGACGATTAAGTAGCTTCTTAACATTCCATCTGTTTTCTTAAATTAAAATAGATGGAATAAAATAGGAATACAGGTAACAAGATGATCTTACAAAATATTAAAAAATTATTTTTATGTAAACAATTTTTATTGCAATCATATGAGAGCAAAAGCGTGTTGAATATTATCCCTAAAAACTTGATTTATAGTAAACAATCTAAATCTTTGTTTATTCCGATTATTGCTTTTTTTATTTTTTTATCAATCTGGCATATTAGTGCTGCTAGTATTGTTACGTCATTGGGGCAGGTTCCCGGGCCAGCACAAGTATGGTCTCAATCTATTAATTTAGTTAACGAACATATTCAAGATAGGGAAAAAGCAGAAAAATTTTATCTTCGTCAGGAAGCCAGGAATGCAAAAAAATTGGAAAAAAATCCAGACGCTAAAGTAAAGATTCGTGAATACACAGGTAACCCTACATTTATTGATCAAATTGGTACCAGTCTTTTTACTGTCTTAAGTGGTTTTTTTGTAGCTAGTATTATTGCAATACCTATCGGTATATTTGCAGGCTTAAGTAGCTCTGTACACAAAGCACTTAATCCATTAATTCAAATATTTAAACCGGTATCACCATTAGCATGGTTGCCCATTGTGACAATCATAGTTTCTGCCGTATATACGTCTGATAACCCTATGTTTGCAAAATCATTCATTACTTCCGCTATTACGGTGACTTTATGTTGCATCTGGCCAACAATTATTAATACAACATTAGGTGTGTCGAGTATTGACCAGGATTTAAGAAATGTAAGTCGAGTTTTACGTTTAAACTGGTTAACGAATTTAACTAAAATTGTATTGCCTTCATCTGTACCTATGATTTTTGCAGGCTTACGTATGTCTCTAGGTATAGGTTGGATGGTATTAATCGCAGCAGAAATGTTGGCGCAGAATCCAGGGTTAGGTAAATTTGTTTGGGACGAATTTCAAAATGGAAGCTCTAATTCTCTAGCTCGTATTATGGTTGCGGTGTTTGTTATCGGCATTATTGGATTTATGTTAGACCAAATTATGTTATTGCTTCAGCGAAAAGTGTCATGGGATAAAACTGCTGAAGTTCGTTAAATTTTTGAGGAAATAATTATGTCAAATGAGTATTTAAATATCAGTGAAGTTACTATCGATTTTCCTACCGATAATGGATATTACCGAGCTTTAGAAAAAGTTAACTTAGGTATTAATAAGGGTGAATTTATTTCTCTTATTGGTCATTCAGGTTGTGGTAAATCGACTGTTCTTAATATTGTCGCAGGTATGCACCAAGCGACTTCTGGAGGCGTTATTTTAGAAGAAAAGGAAGTGAATGAGCCTGGTCCAGATCGAGCTGTCGTATTTCAGAATCATTCTCTGTTACCTTGGTTAACATCGTATCAAAATGTTGAGTTAGCGGTTAAAACTGTTTTTCAAAGCACGATGTCTAAAGCTGAAATTAAAGACTGGATTCATCATAATTTAGAATTAGTACATATGATGCATGCTAAAGATAAATTACCTTCAGAAATATCCGGTGGTATGAAACAACGTGTTGGTATAGCAAGAGCATTATCAATGAAACCAAAAATATTATTAATGGATGAGCCTTTTGGTGCATTAGATGCATTAACCCGTGCTCACTTACAGGATTCTGTAATGGAAATTCATGCTGAGTTAGGTAATACCGTTATTATGATTACGCATGATGTGGATGAGGCAGTTTTATTATCAGATAGAATAGTTATGATGAGTAATGGCCCAGCAGCAACAGTCGGTAATATATTAAATATAGACCTGGAAAGGCCGCGCATCAGACTTGAATTGGTGAATAATCAAAAATTTAATCACTATCGTGCGGAAGTGTTGAAGTTTTTACATGAGAGCCATATTGTGAAAGATGTAGCTTAAATACTTTTTATGTTTCGACTTGGTAAACTTAGTGTATTTTAGAGATAGACCATTTAATAATATTAAGCTTCCGTATGTATCTTGCTAATTGCTTGATGATTTTTGTGCACTATTTAGTGGCAGTAGACTGTATCGTTGATTATCTGGTTGACCTGAATGTTAATTATAGAATGATATTCATAGTGAAATTACTCCGTAATTAAACCACCAAAATGCGCAGAATCAAGCACTTACAGGCCTGATATTCCGTAAATTATACGGCTAAGTTATTGATTTATAAGGAATAACCAAGTGACTTAAAATCCCTGGCCTTCACGGGCGTGCCGGTTAGATTCCGGTCCTTGCACCATATAAAACTTAATTAAATCAATTAGTTATCTCAATAAAGCCGCTGTAAAGCGGCTTTTTTGTGCCTGCAATTTAACCCTCCTGTGCATATCCTAAGCAGTGCGATCGTAAACACTAGTAAGTCGTCGCAATTACTTTTTGTTGTTAAACTTTATTGCTTTGTGGTGGGTAAGGGGTTGATGTTGTATTGGGCAAGCCTTTATCAGTCGCTCATATTAGCAAAGATTGATAGCAATCTTTGACATGATGATGATTGGCATTTACTATTTAGGGTAGGTTATTCAAAAAACTCAATGTGAGGTGATGTATGAACTTTAGTCTAACCCCCCAACTAGAGGCCTTTGTTCGTCAACGTGCGGAATCTGGTGATTATAATAATGCCAGTGAAGTGGTGCGTGAGGCCATTCGTTTGTTTAAACGTATCGAAGAGGAACATGCTTTCAAGTTAGAGCAATTACGCCTCGCTATAGCCGAGGGTGATAAAGCGGTAGAACTCGATCAATCGCACGTATTTAATTCAGAAGAAGAGTTGGATCACTTTTTTGCCAAACTTTAAACCCATACGCCTTTCTGATCCTGCCAGCCGAGATTTGCAAGCGATTTCGGAGTATACGCAGAGTGAATGGGGAGCCAAACAAAAAATGCTTTACCTTAATTTAATGAGTAAATCATTCAAGACTTTAAGTCGTTCAGGCAATATTGGAAAACCTCGGAATGAGATCGTACCAGGGTTGTATTCCTATAGCGTAAAAAAACATGTCGTATACTTTCGGGAAACAGAAGAGGAATTTGTGATCATTCGCATATTGCACGGCAGGATGGATATGGAAAAGCAATTGTTATGAGCTGGCCGAAAATTCCAAAGTCATCGGAGCAGGATAAACTGATAACTGAAGCTACAATGCGCGGTGTTGTTTTTGGTGGTGAAAAATTCCATAGAAAAATTAATGTCTCGCCTAACTAAATTGTCAACTCATGGCGGTGACAGGAAGAGAGAGTTTTTTAAAGATCAAGCTGGCTGACCCCTTGATTATTTTGATCAAGCTGGCTGACCCCTTGATTATTAAGATCAAGCTGGCTGACCCCTTGATTATTCTTGATTATTTAAAGATCAAGCTGGCTGACCCCTTGATTATTCCCTTGATTATTCGGGTAGTGGCCTGGGGGCTGTTTTTGCTGGCGATTTGCTAACCTTATTTGTGTTCTGGGAATTGCTGGCATTTACCTCGGTGTTTCTTATCTGGGCGCGACGAACTCAGCGTTCTTATGACGCTGGCATGCGTTACCTAATCATCCAGGTTTTATCCGGCGTTATTCTTCTTGCGGGTACATTATTTTATGCAGCTGAACATGGCACGTTAGAATTCGGTCATATTGGCTTAGAGGGCGTTGCCGGTTGGTTAATCTTTATCGCCTTTGGCATTAAGTGCGCCTTTCCCATGGCTCACAATTGGCTTACAGATGCGTACCCAGAAGCCACCGTCACGGGCACCGTTTTTCTCAGTGCGTTTACCACCAAAGTAGCTGTTTATGCATTAGCCCGTGGATACCCTGGCACAGAATTGTTGGTATATATAGGCGCGGCTATGACCTGTTTTCCTATCTTTTTCGCAGTGATTGAAAATGATCTTCGCCGGGTGTTGGCCTACAGTCTTATCAATCAGGAGGGATTTATGGTGGTTGGTATTGGTATTGGCACCGCGCTCGCCATCAATGGGGCGGTTTCACATGCGTTCAATGATGTCATCTTTAAAGGCCTGTTGTTTATGAGCATGGGCGCGGTGCTGCATATGACAGGTCGTATCAATGTCTCGGATTTAGGTGGGCTCTATAAAACCATGCCAAAGACCACGGTGCTGTGCATTGTCGGCGCTGCCTCTATTTCAGCTTTCCCTTTGTTCAGTGGTTTCGTCAGTAAATCCATGGTGATGTCTGCAGCTCTACAAGAAGGCTATGACTGGATCTGGTTGATGTTATTGTTTGCCTCTGCCGGTGTGTTCCCATGCAGGTATTAAAATTCCGTACTTTGCTTTCTTCGCACATGATTCAGGTATTCGTGCCAGTGATCCTCCCAACAATATGCTATTGGCGATGTTTATTGCAGCCGTACTTTGTATCGCCATTGTCGTTTATCCTGCGGCATTGTACTCATTGTTGCCTTACGACACGGGTTACAACCCTTATGATGCTACGCATGTATTAGCACAGACTCAATTGCTGTTCTTCTCCGCACTGGCCTTTGTCTGGCTTAACCTCAGAGGAATGTATCCTCCTGAATTACGTTCCACCAATCTGGATTTTGACTGGATCTATCGTCGAGCCTTTCCAGTCGCATTACAGAATATGTTCTCCGTTATATGGAAGACAGACAGCGCATTACGTCATGCGTTTCTTGTCAAGCTGGACCAGGGGCTGAGTTTGCTTTCTAGAAGAAACCAGAGATGCAGTCGCTTACTTTCTAGCACTTATCCGGCTGGAAGTATGGTTATGTGGGTTGCAGTGATTCTTGCGGCCTATTTATTTCTTAGTTTTATTACGCATTAATATCACGTCTTTAGCACGCGATTTTATCTTCGTTATGTGTTTTTGACACAACGGAAAGTGATACAAAACTAACTTATCTCTTCATCAATTAACTCGATCCAGTGTTTCACTGGTACCGTTGATTTACTCGATATGTGCATTTGACAGCCGATGTTCGCTGTCGCAATAATTTCTGGGTTGTCCTGTTGCAGAGAATTTATTTTGTTACTCAATAACTGCTGAGAAAGTTTTGACTGCAGGATTGAATAGGTTCCTGCAGAACCACAACATAAATGTGGATCGGTAACGTCGGTCAGAGTAAAACCTATGTCAGATAATATGGTTTCCACAACGCCACTTAATTTTTGACCATGCTGTAAGGTACACGGACTATGAAATGCGACTTTCTTGTTAATGGAAGCAAAAGGTAAAACAGAAAGATCTTCCTTTTGCAAAATCTCGCTGATATCTTTTGCCAGTGCTGAAATCTTTTTGGCTTTTTCTGCGTAAGCTTCATCATGACTCAGTAGATGGGCATAGTCTTTTACCATGGTGCCACAACCACTTGCCGTAATGACAATGGCTTCAGCGCCTTGTTCTACATAAGGCCACCATGCATCTATATTGCGACGCATGAAATCAAGCCCTTCATCAATGGCTGACAAGTGATGACTTACCGCACCACAGCAACCCGATTTTTTAGCCGTGATCAGTTCAATACCTAATCGATCGAGTATGCGTGCAGTCGCTGCGTTGGTATCAGGTGTTACAACACTTTGTGCACATCCTTCTAATGCCAGCATACGTCGTGCATGATTTTTCTGTGGCCAGGAAGAAGCTTTTGATAATGTGGGCATCTTCTTTTTCATGCTAGAGGATAAGACCGGTTTGAAAATCAGCCCAAGTTTTATCAAACTTGCAAAGCGTACCGGGTAAGGAATAATTTTTCTTAAGGCAAAGCGTGTCAGGCGTGTCAGTATTGGTCTGCTGATTAGTTGTTCTGTTAATTCACGACCTATATCGACAAGCTTGCCGTATTGCACACCCGATGGACAGGTCGTTTCACAGGAACGACAGGTTAAACAACGATCAAGATGCAACTGTGTTTTCTCGCTAACCTCATTACCTTCTAGTAGTTGCTTTATAAGATAGATCCGTCCACGTGGGCTATCTAACTCATCGCCTAGCAACTGGTATGTCGGGCATGTTGCAGTACAAAACCCACAATGAACACAGGAACGCAAAATCTGTTCAGCTTCCTGACCTTTTGCAGTGTCGATAAATTGTTTAATGATGTTAGTTTGCATAAAAATTTACTCTTAAAATTCTGCGTACATCCGGCCGGGATTAAAAATTGAATCAGGATCAAATGCTATTTTCAATTGTCGATGTATTTCTAAAAGGTCTGTTTCCAGTGGTTGGAAAACATTTTTATGTTTGTTGTGCTGCCTGAAACAAACGGCATGGCCACCCTGTTTTAATACTTCTTTTCTGATATTTTCTTCATCATCTTGTTCGCTAATTAACCAGCGCTGTGCACCATTCCATTCATACAGGTTTTTACCTTTAAGATTGAGAATGGGCGTGTTAGGGGCTAACGATAATCGCCACAAATTATGCTGCGTATTAAAATAATCTAATTCATGTTCTTTCAATTGTTTCCAGAAATCGGAACCTGCGGCTGAGGTGTCGCCACCCAGTGATTGGCGTGCAGAATTTACCGCAGCTTCTGTTCCAGAGAGTCGTATTCTTAGGGTGTTATCATCAAAACATGTCGCGCTGATGGGTAAGGATTGCCCCGCTAATAGCAGTACTTTTTTTAATGAGTTTTCTGAACTCATTTCGTACATCAGTGTGGTTTCCACTTCAGGTTTGGGTAGTACTTTAAGTGATACGTCCAGCAAAACACCCAGGGTGCCCATGGCACCACACATTAAACGCGAGACATCATAACCGGCAACATTTTTCATGACCTCGCCACCAAAATGTAAGTGTTCTGCTTTACCATTAATAATGGAACTACCTAACACAAAGTCACGGGCTGCACCTGCAAATGCACGTCGCGGACCTGAAAAATTACAGGCAATCGTGCCACCGAGGGTGGCCGAGTTTGCAAATGCAGGTGGCTCAAAAGCCAGCATTTGATTTTCAGTAGCCAGCACTTGCTCAAGCTCTTTTAAAGGTGTGCCAGCCCTTGCGGTAATAACCAGTTCGGTGGGTTCATAATTAGTCACGCCCTGGTGTTTACTCACATCAAGTTTTTCACCAAACGATTCTCTTCCATAAAATCGTTTACTGTTGCCGCCACAAATATTCAGTGGCGTTTTAGATGAACATGCCTGTTTAACCTGTTGCTGTATTTCTTTACTCATATCATTAACTGACATAACAATAACCTGTTAAAAACGTTCTATATCAGGGAAGGGCAGCTCACCATGATGTATATGCATAGCACCAAATTCTGCACAACGGTGTAGTGTGGGTACTGCTTTGCCGGGGTTCAGTAAACCCTTTTTATCAAACGCCGCTTTAACGGCATGAAACTGGGTTAATTCCTGCGAGTTAAATTGCACACACATTTGATTAATCTTTTCCATACCGACACCATGTTCGCCGGTGATGGTGCCACCAACGGCAACACATAATTCCAGAATCTTTCCGCCAAACTCTTCGGTACGTTTTAACTCGCCTGGTTTGTTTGCATCATAAAGTATCAGCGGATGTAAATTACCGTCACCGGCATGAAACACATTAGCAACACGCAAATCATATTCTTTAGACAGTTTCGCCATGGCCTGCAAAACTTCAGGTAAACGCTTTCTTGGAATGGTGCCATCCATGCAGTAATAATCAGGCGAAATTCTACCCACAGCGGGAAATGCTGCTTTACGTCCTTTCCAGAAGAGTAAGCGTTCCTGCGCGTCTTTTGCAGTGCGCACTTCAGTCGCGCCATCCTTCAGTAAAATATCCTGTACCTGTAAAATATATTCCGCCACCTCTGCATGGCTGCCATCTAATTCACAGAGTAATATGGCCTCGGCATCAAGTGGATACCCGGCATGTACAAAATCTTCTGCCGCTTTTATCGCCAGACTGTCCATCATTTCCAGGCCGGCAGGAATAATGCCGGCGGCGATGACATTACCGACAGCGGTACCCGCTTTAACCACATCATCAAATGCTGCGAGAATAACCTGCGTACTTTCTGGTTTCGGTAACAGCTTAACGGTGACCTCGACGATCACCCCGAGCATCCCCTCGGAACCTGTCATCAGTGCCAGCAGGTCGTAACCGGGAGCGTCGAGTGCATTACTGCCGATGGTAATCAACTTACCCTCTACCGTAATAATCTTCAGTCGAAGAATATTGTGTACCGTGAGACCGTATTTAAGGCAGTGCACGCCGCCTGAATTTTCTGCCACATTGCCACCAATAGAACAGGCGATCTGTGAAGAGGGGTCGGGGGCATAGTAGAGATTGTGTTTCGCGACTGCATCGGAAATGGCCAGATTGCGTACTCCGGGTTCTACGGCAGCAGTGCGGTTCTCGGTGTCAATATCAAGAATTGAGTTAAAACGTGCTAGCGAGAGCAGTAGCCCTTGCTCATGGGGTAGCGCACCACCAGACAGACCGGTACCGGCGCCCCGTGCCACCACCGGCACTTCCAGACGGTGGCAGATTCGCATAATTTCCTGCACCTGTTCTACCGTTGTGGGAATGGCCACTGCCATGGGTAGCAAACGGTATGCTGACATGCCGTCACACTCATATGGGTGTAAATCTTCTGTCTCATACAACAGAGAGTCAACGGACAATACCGGCTTTAAAGCGCTGATTAGGGTATCGCGACTGGTGTTAAAGCGCTGTTCGTGATCACAATGGCTGCTCATAATTATTACTCTTCACGGCTTAGATCTGTTGTCTGTCGGTGCATGGTTAAAGGCTAATTCAGGCGGCTTTTAGACGAATGAATAAAGTTGCATTTGACGCTTAATTATTTCCATGCATGCTTGCGATTGCTGCGCTTTAAAGGCAAGAAAGTCGTTGTGCTGGGTATGACTATTTGCACGCACATTATCCATAGCCGTTTGCAACAGACCAGAGAAGAAGTTAATTTTGCGTATGCCCAATTGTACTGAGGTTTTGATATCCTCATCTGTTACGCCAGTGGCACCGTGCATTACCAGCGGTACGTTAACCTGCTTTGCTATCGCTTTTATCGTATCAAAACTGATATGCGGTGACTGGGTGTAGATGCCGTGTGCTGTGCCAAGTGCAATGGCTAACGCATCGACTCCGGTTTGCTCTACAAATAACTTCGCTTCATCAGCATTTGTATAGGGTGTGGCTTCGACCGAACTGCTTCCGGTATCGGCGACACCTTCTTCGCCCGCCACTGTACCCAGCTCTCCCTCGACACTGGCCTGATAAGGTTTGGCAATTTCTACTACTTTGCGGGTAATCGCGACATTATCATCAAAACTGAGATGGGAACCATCGATCATGATACTGGTAAAACCAAGGTCCAGTGCTTGCCTGATCATATCGATTTGATCGGGTGCAGCATGATCCAGATGCAGGGCAATGGGTTGCTGCGCGTTATCAATGATGGCTAACAGCGAAGGTGTTAGCAGGGGTGCCTTAACCACATCAAAGTGGCGGCTGGCGACACCGATGATAGTGGGCATGCCCAGTGTATCCGCACTGTTAGCAACCGCCTGCGCCATGTCCAGGTCGAGAGTGTTAAAGCAGCCCACTGCCGATGGTGCATGCGCCTGCAGAACTTTATCAAGATTGACTCGCATACAAATACCTTAAGGTTGTTTCAGCCCGGCCAGACGAGCATAGGCCGTGGCCACGCCATTTTCATCACCTACATTGCCGGGGAAAATAACCACCGGCATGTCAGGGAAGCGCGGGTGATCACTGGGGCAGCGAACCACGGAACAGCCGGGTAGAATTTGCCCCATCACACGGGAAGTCTGTAATGCCAGACCAGAACTCAGCACATCATTGGAGGTGATGCCGCCTTTGCTGATCAGGAACCCCAGCGTTTCTGGTAGTCTTCGTACCACATCCATCAGAAAAGCTGAGACACTTTCACCAAAGGCAAGACGTGTGGCCTGGTCAGCAAAACTCAGCTCAATGCGACTGGTAAAGATAGCGGGTGTTTTGCCAGCATCGTGAGCGTGTTGAGTTTGTGCAACAACTTCCTCAAGCATCGACTCACGTTCCTGTTCCAGCCTGGAAGTAAGCTTGGAAGTAAGCCCGGAAGTGAGTCTGGAGACATCAACTTCAACGGGAATAATTTTTTCCATCTTCAGCAACTGTTCAAGTTGCTCGGTGGTTTTTTTAACATGTGAACCAACAATGACTGCCCCCGGTTTTGCATCGCGTACATAATTACTCATATGCTCTGCGCTAATCGGTTGCGGTGGCAATTTTGCTAAAGCGGTTAACAGACTCGCAGCACTTCTGAATAATAAGCGTTTACCCAGATCGGCTGCTTCCATTAACTGGTTACAAAAATTATTTAAATCTTCCTGTGTTTCACAATCAACCGCACAGCATTGATTATCTTTTAGCGCCATTAAACGCGCCAGGCTATCGCCCCGAACATCATTCAACTGAAAACGCGCAACATCATTGGCCTTGATGCGGCCCTGAGTTTTTTCTTCAACATAGTCAGGTAAAAAACTATGGGAATAACCAAACACAGAGTCCTGGGCAAATTCGGTTTCGTGCACAGGCACGGGTTTATCATTTACCATTAAGTAATGAATACTGTCTTTGGTGAAACGACCGCCTTCAAAAAAAGCGGGCACCATAAAGTGTGCATCAAATGGTCCCAGTTCTTCTGCAATAACATCTGTTTCAACCGGATAGTGGCCCCGTAAAGTTGAATCCGAACGACTCACAACCAACGGATTAATTATGTGGCCGGCGGTAGCTATTTCAGCAAGTGCCTGTTTCAGGTTTACGCAAACTTCTCGAGTAATTGATGCAGCAGAGCTTGCATCCATACCTCGTGTATTGGTTAAGATGAAAAATAAAGGCGCATCATCCTGTAAGCCTTGTTTTAGTGTCTCGACATCCCAGCGAGTAAGCAACAAACAGCTATGTACAGTTTGTGAACCGGTTGGGTCATCATCAAGAACAATTATTTTGGTTTCAGCCATGGGCCTTGCCTCGGGTTTAAATGGTTTTTCTGTAATAAATAAATCGGCAATAAATAAATAGGCAATCAATAAACGGATTACTTTTTATGACCAGAGTATTTGCTTACAGCATTAATACCCTGGTCAGAGATTAAAAAAGTGACTGTTTATTTCAATCGGTTATTTCATCAGCGATTCAACACGATCAGCCATGAATTCAGCCGTGATGCCATTGAATGCCATGAGCTCATCAGCTGAGGCGGTAGTTTCGCCGCGCTTCCAGCAAACCGTGTCACGTTTAGCTGCAGTGGTGCGTAATAACACCGGCTCCAGTGGTGCACTTGGGCCACCCGATACTGCCATTAATACATCCGCATCAAACAGGGCATTAAAGTCAGCATCACTCATGAATTTATCATCAGGCTGCGACACGGTATCCCAGGCCACATCGGTTGGACGATATAAACGACGCGGGTTCAAGACCGCTACGATGCGTACTTTATAACCGGCCGCTTCCAGTTTATCTTTGGCATCGAATACAGGCAGGTAAACCATGTCGCCGGTTACAGCAAATACAACTGTGCCTTTCTGGTTCGATGTTTGGCCAGATTGTGATTCATAAATTGTCGCGGCACCTTCTTCAATGGCACTACGTGCTTCATCGGTACTCATGTAAATCGGTAGTGGACTTTTCGAGGCGATAATCACCATGCCTTTGTTAAAGCTATTGGTCGCATATTCATAAGCCACTTGCATTGCGTTGGCATCACAGGGGAACAGTGGAAAGACGTTACCATTACGCATCATTGCGCCGAAATAATTTTCTATTTCCGGGCGTTGATGAGTCCATCCGTTACGACCCTGCTCCAAAGCACCTGCTGTAAACATGGTTACAACTGCAGGTGTCTTACGGCGCAACTCGGCCATCGCCTGTGTTACCGTCTGAATAATTGGCCAACCATTAATCGCAAACGATTCATATGACAACCAGATCGAGCGTGAACCGAACAAACTTAGTCCTGCCGTTAAACCCGCACAGGCATCTTCATTCAATGGTTCATAAACCTGCCCAGTTGGTTCCTGGTTGTATAATGGGTCGGTTGTTGGATGGCGAATTTTAAGCACATCATTAATATTCTTCATTGCTGATGCTTCATTACCATCGGCATTCGTCACAACAAAACGCTTGTCAAGTTTACCCACTTGTCCAACCAGTGCTCCCATCGCGGTTGAAGGCACGGCCTTTTCATCTTTAGAAAATTCCTGCATTTTCAACGCAGGTAATGGCGTAATGTCTAATTCTGATTCAGTCACAACTGTTTTAACAGCAGGACCGCCACCGGCACGGCTAAAGTTATCACGAACGATTTGCCATGCAGATTCAGGTAATGCGCGACGCTGTAAACCTTCAATGATGTGCGGCTGATCTAATGTATCTGTTGGATATAAATTGTGCGATTTCGCGCCAACAGTGTGAACACCAGTACCTTTTAACTGCTTAATAATAAACGCAGTCAATGTACCACTCATTGCAGATTTTGCTGCTTTGTCGATACCTTCTAAAACAGCCCTGGTGAATGCCAGTCTGTTTTCTAACGAGAAGCGACTGCTGTCTACGTAAGCACCTTCCTGGCCGCTGTCGTCAAAGTCTTTGGCATCAACCAGGATTACTTCTTCAAACTTATGGCCTTTCCAGTAGTTAATCATCTGCTCATTGTTATGCAGAGACACCATTGAATGATGCTCCTGTGAGTAGCCATTCCAGATTAATGTAGGCAAGAAGTTGGTTACATCAGGGTAGGCGGTGTTGAAATGCATCATCGCATTAAGCACATACGGCTCACCCATGCCACCATCACCGATAGTGACAGGGAATAATTTATCGCGATGTAAATAAGCACCTGACATCGCAAAATGCTGGCCCTGGCCAAGCGGACCAGCAGGTGCTAATAAGCCAGGAATCGCACCGGATAAGTGACCTAGTAAACCGTGTTTTTCACGGAAACGCTGTTGCATGTCACTCATTGTGTAGATATCCATTTCTTCCAGTGAGCTATCCAGGAACATTGATGAATAAAACCCCGGCGCATGATGGCCCACTTCAGTCACGATATTTGTGTGCCCCAGCATCATTAATGACGCGTGGGCCTCTGCACTGGATGCAAAACCACCAGGATGACCTGAGCCTTTCGAGCCACACAGCTGAAGCGTTACGTAACGTAAAGCATCTGCACCCAACAGTGTCTGATAGACCGCGGTGTCATCAATTGTGTTAATACCTGTCTGGCCTTCCGTGATGACAGCTTCAGTGGCATGTTTATCATAATCTGCCCATGGTGCACCATAGTGCTGAATACCTTCACAGAAGCCAGGCAAAGTTTGTGTATTTTCAGAGGTATTACTTTTCATCACGTTTTCTCCGTGTTGTTGAAAGCTCAAAACTAAAAGCCCTATATTTCATAAAACTATATATTTCATAATGTATAACAGTTTTCACAATGTGAAAAATTCGCTACAAACAAAAAGCGATGACTGCATTAGATTCATCGCTTAATTTTCTCTTGCGCAAACAATATAGTTTAATTTACAATTCCGCAATACATAATCGTTTTCATAATGTGGAATAAATGAAGAAATCAACGTCATCAATACAAGTAATCGACCGCTCAGTGCGCCTGTTAGAGGCAATAGCCGCTAGCAATGATTCAAGCAGTTTAAAAATATTATCAGCAGAAACTGAGCTTCATCCATCAACGGCATTTCGTATTCTGGCTTCATTGATTGAAAATGGCCTGGTCGAACGCAATACTTCAGGGCATTATTTTATTGGTCGAAAAATTTCAAGGCTGGCAAACAGTGTGCGTCGTGGTATCGATCTTCGAGAAGAAGCTCGCGATATAATGAATCAGCTAAGGGATGAAATAGGCGAAAGCATCAACTTGACTGTACGCGAAGGTGATGAGGTTATTTATATAGAACGCGCCACACCTAACCGGATGATGCGTGTACAACAGGTTATTGGTAGTCGCGCACCATTACATGTAACGGCTGTTGGTAAGCTTATGCTTGATGTGCTGGGTGATGAGTTTATTAACGCTTACAGTAAGCGCTCTGGTCTCAAGGCTTACACCAAACACACATTCTCTTCATTAGAAGCATTAAACGAAAATCTACGTGAATCAACAGCACAGGGATTTGCATACGATAATGAAGAAGCTGAAATAGGGGTAGGTTGTATTGGGGTATTAATTCATAACAATTCAGGTGATGTTGTCGGTGGTTTATCCATCTCTGCACCGATTGAGAGACGTAAAGATGAATGGGCGACTCTATTGAAACAGGCAGCAAAAAAGATTTCAGAAAGATTGTGATTTGTATGTGGTTCCAGTAAGTGCGCCTGCCTCGACTTCTGGTGCGCGAACTTTTACGAAATAATTTTGTTAACCTCTGAGAAAAATATACACGTGAAAATTATCGAGATCTTCGATAAATTAAAAATCATTTTCTTTTAATTTTAAAGTAAAGTACTTGAATCTTTGTTTATAACCATTTGTAAACTAAGCCAGTTAATCAATACGAAGAGATAAGCCATTGGATTTTACCTGGATCGCTATCAATCACGCCTCCACTGCGTTAATAACCTTAGTTTTTATACTGGGCTTTCTTGCCAGGCAGGTTGGGCTTCCTCCATTAGTTGGGTTCCTCATTTCAGGTTTTGTAATGAAGGCACTTGGTGTAGAGGTATTTGATGGGTTGCATACGCTGGCTGATCTGGGTATTACACTTCTACTATTTACTATTGGTTTAAAACTTGATCTGCGCAGTTTACTGCGGCCTGAAATATGGGGTGTTTCCAGTTTGCATATGCTACTGGTAGTGCTGATATTTGGCAGTATTCTATCGTTTGCTAGTTACGTCGGTTTACCTTTGTTCAGCCAACTGGATACACAAACAGCTATTTTACTTGCTTTTGCATTGAGCTTTTCGAGTACTGTTTTTGCAGTTAAAGTACTTGAAGAAAAGGGTGAATTAAAAGCCAATCATGGGCGAATAGCAATCGGCATATTAATCATGCAGGACATATTTGCCGTTCTCTTTCTGACCATATCATCGGGAACACTTCCTTCACCCTGGGCAATCATGGTGCTCCTTGCGCTTATTGCTTTACGTCCTGTTTATACTCAAATATTAAAACGTGTTGGTCACGGCGAATTATTAGTTATTGCGGGTTTTATTTTTGCAATGGGCGGTGCAACTTTATTTGAACTGGTTGATATGAAAGCTGACCTGGGCGCACTGGTTATCGGTATGATTTTAGCACGCCAGAGTCGTGCATCTGAAATGGCTTCATCATTACTCGCTTTTAAAGATTTGTTTTTAATTGGCTTCTTCCTTAGCATCGGGCTTACTGCCACAATTAATTTTGAAGTAATCAGTATTGCCTTACTATTGTTATTGCTCATACCACTCAAGTCAGTTATGTACTACTGGTTGCTTACCATGTTCAGGCTAAGAGCACGTACATCCTTGCTTGCCAGTTTGAGTCTTACTAATTACAGTGAGTTCGGCTTGATCGTCAGTGCTATTGGTTATAAATATGGCTGGTTAAACAGTGAATGGCTTGGCGTATTAGCCGTTGCCTTATCATTTACTTTTATTGTTGCGTCCCCGTTAAATTTATCCAGTCACCAGATTTATGCGAGATTAGATAAGAAGCTAGGTCGTTTTCAGCGCAAAGAGCGACTCCTTAATGATCAGTTAATCAGTATAGGTAATGCAGAAATACTGGTTTTCGGTATGGGGCGTGTAGGTACTGCAACCTATGAAACGATGCGAAAACAATACGGTGATATTGTATTAGGAATAGACAATGACCCGATTGTGCTGGAGAAACATAAAGAACGGGGTCGCCAGATTATTCAGGGGGATGCCACTGATGCGGAATTCTGGGAAAGCTTGCGTACCGATAAGGTGCATCTGATTTTATTAGATATGCCGAAACTCAATGAAAACCTGTTTGCATTTAAGCAGCTTCAGGCTAATGACTTTAAAGGTAAAGTCGCAGCTACGGCTAAATATGATGATCAGGTTGAAATCTTAAAAGAAAATGGGGTGGATGCGGCCTACAATATTTATGGTCAGGCTGGTGCAGGTTTTGCGAATCATGTAAGTGAGCTACTGTGTGAAGACATTGGGTTTTCAAATTAAATTATTATCAGGTAATTTTGGTACCGAAAAAATTTAAACATTTTTATTTAGAAAGCATTGCTCTCAAACCCAGTTTATTGTTTCCCGTCATACCAGCATGCCTCTGGCTGGTATCCAGTGACTTGAGGTTTTTCCCAGTTAATATAAGGAAATAATGGGAAATAATGGGGTCGGTGACAAGTGATAATCAGTTGTATAACTGAATGCTTCTTATTTGTCACTGATCCCTTTAATTTTAGTTATTTATTAAGATGGGGGACCGTGTAATACTCAGCTGATAACAGTAGCCACGATGCGGGGCGTTGTTTATGGTGCGGAAAAGTTTCATAGAAAAGTGGGTAAACGAATAACTCGAGCCACTAAATTGGTGAGTCGCGGTGGAGAACGAAAGAGTGAAGAATTTAAAGATCAAGCTGGCTGACCCCTTGAACTTCAGTGGGTGTCCGAATTGGGGTTGTACAGCGTATCCGAATTGCGCGCACTACTGCTTAGTGTTTTTAAGTTCTATAGTTTCTTGTAAGCTAAAGGTGTTTTCTGGTTCTGTTTCCAGGTTATCAGCAAAATAAATAAGATAGTTACCCGATGTTTTAAAAATAACGTCGATAATTTTTATTGATTCACGCCATGTTGTACCTTTTAACGTTTGAATATTAAATTTTATTGTATCGACTGAATCAAACAAAGTTTGGGGCATAATTTCTATTGACGCTTCATGGTCTTGTAACACATACCATTCGCCATTCGGTGTTTGAATAGCCAGGCATTTAGGTTTTATCTCCGGAAGGTGTATAAGCAGTGTCCCATTCGTTAGCGCTTTTTTTTCAACATAAAATGTTCGCGAATCAGATTGAGTGCTATTTAAATTTTGTTGTAATGAGCAAGAAGCCATCATAAAAAGGCAAGCGAATAGAATTAATTTCATGTTTTGCATTTCGTTACCTTAGAACTGTAAATGAAAATGAGGAGGGGTGGTTTCAAGTATGACAGTTGTAGCTATGCCAGCTGCTGCCGTTTTAAAATGTGTTTTATCAGTCGCAGTCATATCTCTGCTTCTTATATCTACAGCTCCCTTTTTGAGGTGCTTGGAAATATACTTGCCATTTTTGATTTGGTCATCAATTTCATCTTTTATGTCGGCAGTTATTTCTGCTTTTGTTTTACCCGCTTTAACGCCCGCATCGTATGCGTTGAGAATACTTTTTGCAGAGGTTTGATCTTTATAAATACTGAGCTTGTCACCTCCTGAGGTTTTCCCGTACATTGCGCTAGCCTGACTATCAGCGCTTCGAGTTCCACTGGTGACAACAATGTCCTTTTTAGCTAATTTATAGT